>Ga0208617_1000006_pt1 | contig 177243 bp, 263 predicted proteins | sample CryBogCBE06Nov07_FD_184581 | JGI IMG/M metagenome (GOLD analysis project Ga0208617, IMG submission 184581) | Freshwater microbial communities from Crystal Bog, Wisconsin, USA - CBE06Nov07 (SPAdes) (version 2) | ecosystem: Environmental > Aquatic > Freshwater > Lake | place: Crystal Bog...
ACTTCTTACTACTTCTTACTACTTCTTACTACTTCTTACTACTTCTTACTACTTCTTACTACTTCTTACTACTTCTTACTACTTCTTACTACTTCTTAATTATTTTTAAATTATTTATTAAGTAGTTATTTATTTTAAATACTTATTAATTTAAGTAATAGTTATTAAGTATTAGTTATTATATTTTATTCAGTTACTAACTACTTATACTACTTAAGTATTTAATTCTTTTATTACTACTTCTCACCCCACTTCAACCACTACTCCAACTCGCTGCCCCACAACCCCCTATCCCCCTTCTCCCCACGAAGAATAATGCAAAGTTAAGGAATATAATTTAAACTGCCAAATAATTATTAAATAATTTAAATATTTCATTCAGTCAAAGGTATGTAAATAAACTTACCTAAAAATAATATTTGTTTAATTCAGTAGATATTCCTATCTTTGTACCAAATTTAAAATAATGCCTACAATTGAAACAATTATAGTTTACTATCTACCCTTTGAAAAGGGTGTGGCTGATTTTGAGGATATCAAATCAGAGTGTGATGAATTCAAGGAAAATTTCGGAATAATACACCCTGTATTGCCATCCTTTACAGGTCAGGAAGGTTACACAACCATCCCTTATGAAATAGATACCCCTCAGTTATCTCAACCTTTTGTAGGGGTACCTTATGCATCCCCAACAGTACCTAACTGGCCTCACACCAACCCCTTTCCAATACCATCTTATCCAGGGTATAGTCCTATTTGGTGCAGTACTGGTACAAGTGCAGGTTTAGGTGTAGCCAATACAACAAATGGTCCGATTAACAGTAACACAAAAATAAATTAAATAAAAAGTATATGCTGACCCCAGAAGTTATAGAAGAAAATTGGAATAGGTACAGAGGTTTAGCTGTTGAATTCTCAGAAGAAGGTAAGAAAGGGAATAGATGGACTAAGCTAATCAAATTGTTTGATACCTATGCTGATAGGTTATCCCTTATGCCGGCATCATCTAAAGCAAGTTATCACAGTGCTTATATGGGTGGGTATGTTCAGCATACTTTAAACGTGTATGATGCTGCGATAGGTCTTACAAAGATTTGGAAAAAGCAAGGTGCAGAGATTGACTTTTCAATTGAAGAATTGACGTTTGTATGTCTTGTGCATGATCTAGGTAAGATGGGTGATGATGAGAATGAATTTTACATTGAGCAGAATGATAAGTGGAGGAGAGATAATATGGGGGAATTGTATAAATTCAATCCTAGATTATCCTTTATGAAAGATCATGATCGCACCATTTTCATGTTAATGAATGCCGGGATAGAAGTAAGTGAGGCTGAATATTTAGCTATTAAACTTCAAGCTGGATTGTATGATGAGGGAAATAAAGCTTACTTGGTAACTTATTCGCCTGAGTTTAGATTACACAGTAATTTACCTTACATAATTCACCAGGCAGATATGATGAGTACCCGTATTGAGTCTATGGTTGATAGACGAATTAAACAATAATTAATGCCATCGTTAGATTTTACAAAATTATTCGCGATATTACTTTTCATAACTATTTTAGTGATAGTAGTATTTATAAAACCACTTTTTGATTTGTACAAATTTATAGTAAAAATTATAAACACCATTAAAAACAAGATTAGATGATAATTATTTCAGTAAACCAGATTATATTATTTCTACTGGTAGTTGTTAGTACTTCTGGTTGGACATTTTACTTTTTAAATAAAAAGAGTAGTAAGAAAGATTTAGATAAGGCTAATGAAGATTTCTTAAAAAAGCTGAATAGCATGGAATCTAAATTAGAGATGTCCAATAAAGATTGGGAGTCTAAATTAGAGTTAATACAAACAAGTCACGACTCAAATGTATTTTTAATGGAATCCCAGCATGAATCTGAATTAAAAGAAATATCTGATTTAGCCGATTCTAAGATAAAAGATATTGAAAAAGAATTATTAGCTTCTGTAGAACTTTATGAAAAGTATATTACAAACCTAGATATGATAATACAAGTATCTCACCAAAAGATTAGAGAAGTCGATTCTAAGGGCATATACAAAACAGATGATGAGGTACAATTCTTCTTCGAGGCATTAAAGGAAATACAATCAAATTTAGATAAGTTTCAGGTAGAAAAACAAGATTCAGAGAACCAGTAATGATAAACAAAAACTTAAAACAGATGATAAATTGCAAAACAGACCTAATATTGATTTAGAAGTTTATACAAAAGATGGTAAACTTCGTAAAAGAAAAAGAAAAAAACCTAATCAAGAGTATTTTACTAAAGAGACTGAGGATGCTATTATAGAGTATAATTCATCTGATGACCCTATTCTTAAAGATAGGTTATTTTCAGATAAGATATATGTATCATTCTGTAAGCTTGCTGAAAATAACATTAATGGTAATGTGTTTGAGTATGCACAAATGCATGCAGGTGGCTACGAAGATCTTAAGAATGAAGTAATCTGCAAACTCGTATATGAAATGCCCAAATTCGATAAAGATAAGGGTACTATCATTTCTAAAGCCAGAACTTCATCTGAATACACTAAAGGTACACTAGGTTTTGGGTATTTCAACATAATTGCTAAAAGGTTTTTAGTACAGTATAACGACAAACAGTATAAGTTATACAAGAACCGGCTAACATTAGAATCACAAGAAAGTGAAGAGAAAGTTGACGAGATACGTCATGAGTACGATTACGAGGATGACTTACAAAACTTCAGTCAGGAATTCGCCTATTGGCTAGAAGAAAGTATAGACGATTGGTTCTATATATTTCAAGATACAGATGATGATAGAGATGTTGAAGAAGTATCTCTTAAATTTACCAGTGATGAGAAAGATATAGTAAGGTGTGTCATAGAATTATTTAAATCTGTAGAGGATTTAGAGATATTCTGGAAACCTGCATTTTATTTGCAGATAAGAGAAGCTACTGGAAAAAGTACCCAGGATATAACTAGAGTATTGAATATACTGAAGAAAGCATTCCATGAGCAGTTATATGAATTTCATCATAGAGGTGAGTTGAATATATCCATGATAAAAAGAAAAGAGCTGTTAGTAAATAAAAAAGAAAAGGATTCTAAGAGACATAAAAAAGAAAAAGAACCTGATTTTCAAGAATTCTTCATTTAATTATATTTATAATTAAAAACCATGGCCTCGGAAGCATTAGAGACTACTCTATTTAAAAATAAGACATTAGCAGACATATTTCAGGAGATACATAGTAACTCTAGGAAGAATGATGAGCGTATGATAGGTCTTATAGAGCAGCTAAAAGATTTAATAGCAACTATAGGTGATGCTCAAGTAATAGCACCTATTATAGGCACTTATATGAAGCTTGTAATAGATAACAACGAGCATCTCATTAAGATGGCTACAATAGCCCAGAAATGCGTAGATAAGGGTAAGGATAATGGAGACTCTATGTTTACAGAGGATGATAAACAACAGTTATTACTTTTGGCACAAAAGGCAGAGGATGATATTAAGTTACCTGCCCCTCAACAAAAGCAATTAGATAAGATAAAAAAATAAGATGACATCCCCAAGAGAAGGATCAGCAGCAATATTAGGCGTAGGTGGTCACGCATACGGAAACTTAGATTCTGGTAATACCCAGATGACAGGTAGAGTACTGTATACACTACTTACAGACGATGCTAAAAAGCTTTCTCAAATGAATGTACCTCCAGGATCAATAGGAGCTATTCAATTCAGGATGTTATATAATGGGCAAGATGTTGGTGATAACTTTTTAGTAGCCTACCCTATAGGTCATATAAAGAAGTACCCTGTTAAAAATGAACTAGTAAATATAGTAGTAAGGGCATCAAAAGAATCGTCTAACCCTTCTGGTAACAATGTATATAATTACTACTATGATGATATTTTACCTGTATTTGATTCTCCAGAACATAATGCATTACCGACAGATGTATACTTCAGTGGTAGTAATAATTCTTCAATAACAGGAGATTTTAAAGAAAAGGGTAACATATATAAACTTCAACATTTACCTGGTGACACTATTATAGAAGGCAGAATAGGAAATTCAATAAGGATGGGCAGTTCACATCCTATATTACCAAATACTCCATGGGATGGACCGCAGGGCAATCCTGTGTTTGTTATTACAAATGGGCAGAAACCTCAGACAGAGAGTAATATATCAGCAACATTTGAGGATATAAATGGTGACGGGTCCTCTATGTGGGGTTTAAATAATCATAATATTACTTTTTTACCTGCTAGTACACTATTTGATTCTTATGGTGCAAATAGTACTTCAACCACTGTAAAGAATAATATAGTGGTGGCTAATAATAAAGTACAAACTCCTGTATCATCATCCTTACAAACTATAGATAAGGTACCTGTATCAGAAACTAAACCAGTAGTATATCCAGTTTCAACACCTACTGTAGATACTATACCTGTAATTGGAGAGGTGGATTTCTTAGAAAGCGAAGAACAACCTGAATATAACAAAGAATTTGAGGACATAGAAGTAGTAGAAAGGGTAAGCCCTATTAAATTTGAAACTGCATATACATTAATTTCTGATAGTATACAAAAGAATGGTAATATTTATCTAAATAAACAAAAAGCATTAGATACTGTTAAATTAGGGGCGTATCCAGATTTACCTATTCTTGACTGTAAATATACAATTTACACCAGACAAGATTTTGCAAATATATTAAATAAATTAGTATCAACCGGAGGTATAAAGAAGAATGTAGCTAGGAGTGTATTAGCAACAGCTATAAATGAGCAATCTTACAACGGTAAGATAAGGGGTATAAATAATGATTTTTTTGGTGTTCAATCTGATTTAAAAGTTAGGTGGTCATTAGGGCCTACATACCCACATTTAAAATTTGCAGGACAAGTATTTGCAAAAGAAGGTGGTACTAATAAGTATAGAGGTTATATAGCCTTTAGTAGTTTAACCGAAGCAATTGAGTTCGCAATAGATCAATTTTATAAAAAGGGGTTTGATAGTATTCCTTATGATAGTTCAGACTCTAATATCTATGCTCACAGATATATAGCTAAATGGTATGGAGCCTCTGCAACAGATACTTTAGTTCATAATAAAATGTATGGCTATATATCAGCAAAAGATTACATAAAATAAAATAACATGAACTTTGATAATTACCCTGACCACCAATGGATTATTAACTCTGATAGGTTAGTATTCAATTCTAAAAAAGATAACATATTCCTGCTTGCAGCTAAAGATCTTGCTATATCTACTCAAGGGGATATTCATTTAAACACAAAGGGTAAGTTAATTGTAAATGCAGACTCTATTCAACTTGGGATAGATAATAAAAATATAGAGCCAATAGCTAAAGGGCAATCAACATTTGATATTTTCAATAGATTGTTAAATTCACTTTCAGAACTATCACAATCGTTATCTACAGCTACCGGACAAGGGGTAGGTGTTATTAATTTGGTGATGGTAAACGCAGCAGCATCTAAACTAAATTCTGATATACAACAAGTAAAAAAGGATTTAAAAAATATACTTTCAACTAAAACTTTTTCAAATTAAGTGCCAAATAAATTAACAGATACGTCCGTAAGAGGTATATCTAATACCTTATCTTCGATTATAGCCGATACATCAGATACCTCTACTCTAACTAATATAGAGACTAGTGTAGGTTTAGCTATAGCAGATCCAATCGGAGTTTTAATTAAAAAGTCGTTAGTATCCATTAATAATATAACCTCTTTAATAACAAATAGAATTAAAAAATTAGAGGAGGATATTATAAATTCTGTAGATAATACAGGAAAGGTTGAGCTTATAAACGACCAAATCATAATCGTATTATCTTCTAAAGACGCATCATTAGCACCTATCTTTAAACAAAAGATTGAAAAAGATATAAACTCTATTAACACATCGCTAGCCACTATGCAAGGGTTAGTAAAAACGTTTAGAATCATATCTAAAACTGCTAATACCCTAAAGACACTTTTAAATATTCAAGAAGCTTTATTATCTGCAAACCCAGTTTCAAAAGCTACACTTTCAGTGTTCAAAAAAGCTATTAAAATTATTTCTTATAAAGATATACTGAATGATTACATAAGGATAATAAATGAGCAAGTAACTAAGAATGAAAATGTATTGAATGGACTTATTCAAACAATGACTAGACTAAACGTACAGTTTACTATAGATAATCAATCTAGTCAAGGTAATAATCTTACAGATGACCAAGCATTAAATTTAATAGCGAATAACAGTTTACTTGGACCTTCAAACCAAGGTAATACTCAAACTTATAAAACTCAATCTGGCAACACCTATTTATTAAAGGTAGAGGCTTATGGGGTAGGCCAACTAATAGCCAGAGCAATAGACAGCTATTCAGGGTTAATAAAAGTAGAGACTGCCCCTAGTTATATTGAAACCCCCGAACAGCTTATATCTGAACTAAAAACAATCATCGGAGATTAAATTATTCACACACTTATATTTATACTTATCATGACTTCAAACGAAATTACATTACTAGCTGAAATATTAAAACTTCATACTGAAGCAGCTATTAACAACGCGATAACACCTTTAAAAGAGGAGTTAAAAAAGATAAAAGCATTAAATGCCCAAATCTTGAAAGAAGGTAGGCAAGCACCTCAAGCCGTTGCCCAACCTCAACAAGCAACACAAAAGTTGACATTATTAGGAAAACCATTATCTTATAGAGATGAAGATATGATAGTTGAACATGCAGGTTCAAACCCTATGACGAGTATATATGAAGACCCTTCTTTGAAGGCTATGGCAGTGCATGCAGCTCAATCAGGAGGATTACCAGATATTGATTTACCGATTCCATCACTATTTAATAAATAATAAACATTGAGAAGACAAAGAATACAAACTAAGGTATATCCTATTGATACTCAACCATCGGTTGCGGTAGGTCTTAGATTACCTTTTAATGGTAAGGGTATTTTTGGTCAGAATTACACCACACAGGATCAATTAAAAACAAACATAATTAATTTTATGTTGACTAATCCTGGTGAAAGATTATTCAATGTTAATTTTGGTGCCGGTATTCGAGATTTATTGTTTGGACCAGATGATGATTTAGAAGCAATAGACAACTCTCTGAGAACTGCTATATCTAGTGAGTTTCCTCAGATAAACATTGTAAGCTTAAATGTAACATCACCTGATAATAGCCATGACCTTTATATAACACTCAAATATAGCTTTAATAATACATCGAATCAAATAACCATAACTATATAAAGTGGCAAATACACCTTCAAATATCGATATAAAATACCTCAACAGAGATTTCAATAGCTTTAAACAAGCATTGATTAACTTTGCACAATCGTATTTTCCAAACACAAATAATGATTTCTCGGATGCATCTCCAGCCACTATGCTAATAGAACAAGCATCGGTAGTAGGAGATATTTTATCACTGTATACAGATAGGTCAGTACAAGAAAACTTCCTTGAATATGCAGTAGAAAGAGATAATATAATTTCACTTGCCTACACTCAAGGATATAGACCAAAAGTAACCAGTACAGCTACAGTTATATTGGATGTTTATCAACAAATCCCAGCATTGGTTACTGGAGGTAAGGCAGTACCTGACTATAACTATGCAGTTAGTATATCTGCAAATGCAAAGATAAAGTCTAAATCAAACAACAATGTAGCATTCATTACTCAAAACCCTGTTGATTTTTCTTTCTCATCTTCGGCAGATCCTACTTCTGTATCTGTATACTCTATTAACAACACCACCAATCAACCTGAATATTACCTATTAAAAAAACAAGTAGAAGCAATAGCTGGTACGATAAAATCTCAAAATTTCACATTTGGTAATCCTATTAAGTTTGATAGTATTACCCTACAAGACAATGATATAGTAGAGATATTATCTGTGGTGGATAGTGACGGAAATACCTGGTACGAAGTTCCATATTTAGCACAATCTACTGTATTTGACTCAGTACCTAACACACCTCTTAATGACCCTACAATGGCAAGTGATAGAGGTACTGTACCCTATTTACTTAGATTAAGGACAGTTCAAAGAAGGTTTGTAACTAGGTTCAATGCAGATTCAACACTTAGCTTATATTTTGGCTCAGGCATTACAAGCAAGCCAGATGAGGTAATTGTACCTAATACAGATAATGTAGGAATGGGTTTAATTGATAGTATATCTTTGCTTAACACTGCCTTTGACCCTGCTAACCCACTTTATACTAAACAATACGGTTTAGCACCGGGTAATACAACACTTACTATTAGTTACATAACAGGAGGTGGTGTAGAAACAAATGTCCCTAGCAATGACATAAACGTCATATATGAGATAACTAAGAATAGTGCAAATTCTAATCCAAATAGCTTAAGTCAAGCTTTATTTCAACAAGTAAGCAATACAGTTGCATTCAATAATCAAAGTGCTGCTTCAGGAGGAGGTTCTGGGGACACTATTGATGACCTGAGACTTAACTCCATGGCAGCTTACCCTACACAGCTAAGGGCAGTTACTGATGATGATATTGTAATAAGAGCAGTATCACTACCTTCAAAGTTTGGTACCATAGCCAAGGCTGCATCTTTTTCTGATTATAGGCTAGCTACTAAAAATACATTCATCAACAGTAACCCATTGGGTATAAGCTTGTATGTGCTAGCTTATGATTCTAATAAAAACTACACTCAGGCTTCTGCTGCATTAAAAGAGAATTTAAAGAATTATCTATCTCAATACATTATATCTAACGATGGTATTACAATAAAAGATTGTTTTGTTATTAACATACAGGTTAATTTTAGTATATCTGTATTACCATCTTATAATTCACAACAGATACTAGCTACAGCATTAGCAAATGTACAATCACTATTTAACAGTGATTTGTGGCAGATAAATCAGCCAATTATTATTGCAGATATTTATAGTACACTCTTGAGTATAAAAGGTATTCAAAGTGTATTGGATGTAACTGTAAGTAATGTGTACGGGGAGGATAAAGGGTATTCAAAATATGGGTACGATGTACAGGGAAGTATTAAAAATAATATCATCTATCCGAGTAGGGACCCTAGTATTTTTGAAATAAAATATCCCCAAAATGACATATCTGGTAGAATCGTCACAAACTAAAAAAATAAAATATGATTAATTACCCCCAAATGGATAAGTTCTCATGGAAAGAACTATTCAACAATTCAAAAGGACAAACAGATGTTCACTTTTTTTGTGGATTTATAATGGTTATCGTTAGTTGCATAACATTTCCATGGAGTGTATTTGAAAAGCTAGAGACTTATGCAAATCTTTCTATAGCCTTTGCTACACTAGGTTCAGCATTACTAGGTATTTCACGCTTCACCAAAGATAAAGATATTGTTATTTTAGGAGAAGATAAACAAACAACAGATACACCTCAAATAGTAGACGATGCAAATAAGTAAAGAACAATTAAAGTTGGTTTATCCTAGCATTAAGGATGATAGGGCACAGATAATGTCGGATTTAATCAACAAAATATGCCCTAAGTATCATTTAGATACATCACCTAGACTACAAGCTTTTCTAGCCCAAGTACTTCACGAATCAGGTGGTTTTTCAATAAAAACTGAAAGCTTGATATACTCTCATGCCCAACGTATAGTTGATGTATGGCCTAGTAGATTCAATCTTACAGGTACCGGCGGTAAGTTAAATGCAAATGATTACGTAAAGAATGAACAGAAGTTAGCTAACGCTGTTTACTCAAATAGAATGGGTAATGGAGATGCTGCTAGTGGAGATGGTTACAAATACAGAGGAGGAGGATTTATTCAGTTGACATCAAAAGATGGGTATACAGCTTATGCTAAATACCTAGGTAAATCTGTAGAAGATACAGCTAATCTAGTTCATACCACTGATGAATATGCTTTAGATTCTGCATGTTGGCTATACTCTATAAATAAAAATTTACTAGAAGCTTCTGATAAAGGTGATGTGGCATATATTACTAAAAAGATAAATGGAGGTGAAATAGGTTTGAATGAAAGGTTAAAATACTATAATCTTTGTAAAAAATACATCGTATAATGGCAGTCTATAAAATATTCCCTACACAAGATGCATCACTCTATACTGAGACCAACACTGCTAATACAGGGTTGGATGCTGTACTATATCTATCAAAGAACCCATCGGTACTATACCCCTCTCAGTCTACTTATTCTAGACCTTTAGTACAGTTCTCTACAGAAGATATGCAAGATGTGTTAAGTAACCATATAGGAAACTCATCTTTTCAAACTTTTTTAAAGATGTATCTATGTGAAGCTACAGGAATACCTTATAACTACACACTAGAATTACATCCTGTATACCAATCATGGGATATGGGTACAGGTAAACTGTTTGATGTACCTGTAAATACAACAGGAGCCTCTTGGGTATCTCCTACTGCAAACAGCTCAAGTTATTGGATAACCTCTAGCTTTGCATCAGGAGTTACAGCATCATTTAGTAGTGATAATCCAGGAGGAGGAACTTGGTATACATCATCTTACAGCCAATCATTTACCCCTTATACAGAAAAAGATATACAGATAGAAACTACAAGGTTTGTAGAATATTTTTTATCAGGCTCAATACCTAACCATGGCTTTATTCTAAAGACATCAGGAAGTTTAGAATCAGACCCTAATTATAACTACACACTTAATTTCTTCTCACGAGATAGTAATACTGTATACCCACCTTGTCTGGAGTTCAGATGGGATGATTCAGTATATTTACCTACAACAAATATTTGCCAGTCTGGATTAATTAATGTAAATTTGCAGAATAACAAAGGTACATTTAAAGAGGATTCTATACAGAAGTTTAGAGTGAATGTTCGTCAGCAATATCCTACAAGGCAATTCTTGACCACAAGCATGTTTACACAGAATAGCTTTTTACCTAGTACTTCATATTGGTCTTTGATTGATTATAAGACGGGAGATGTGGTGATTGATTTTGATACAACTTACACTAAAGTATCTGCTGATTTAACCAGTAATTATTTTATTGTATACATGAAAGGCCTAGAACCTTCGAGATATTACAAGATTCTCGTAAAATCTATTATAAACGGTGAGAGTATTGTATTTGATAATGATTACATATTCAAAGTAGAGAAATGATAAAAAAGCCCACTAACGAGCCTAATATAGAACAAGATGATGATTTGAAAGAGTGGGTCATCTGGTCATTTGGGTTGTCAGTGTTAGCTGTATTAATAAGTGCCTTAACCTGGATATTTAAGAAGTAACCAATGTCTGAACAAGTACCTATATCGCGTATTATATTTGGAAAGAATAGCTTTCAAAATGTAGTAGACACTACATTCAAACAGCTTGTACCTCCTGATAACAAATCTCTACCAAATACAATAACAGAGGTGGTAGACTTCTTTCATGCCTATAATACAATATTCTATGACATACCTGCAACAGGATCTATTAATTCACATATTGAACTAGTGAATAAAAGTAGTGACTATTTAGGAATATCTTATGAAGACTTGAATAAAGAAATACAAGAACTCCGTAATGAAAATGTTTCATTAAAACAACAATTATATACACTTACTAATCCATAGAGCAAATTGCCAATAATATCCATTAATAAAATAACAGATGCAGCCTTAGATAGATATGATGTATTAGATCAAGTACTTATACCTTCTCAGAGCTTTTTGCGTAATTTTGACCCATCTACAGATTATGTAGAGTGTCATGTATACACTCAGGATGATATATTATTGGCATCTGACTATAATGTAAAAGAATACACCCTCCCTCAATCAAATGGTAATAAAACTAACCAAATAGTATTTGATCCTGGGACATATTTAACTAGTAGAGGTTATAATGTAGGCGATTTTAAATTAGATTATAGGATATACAGAAAGCAGTTATTTACACTAGCGGAGCCCACTTTTTTTATAACTGAAATAAGTACAAACCGTACAGAGATAAGGCTCTCTACAAATATAGTATCCAATCTTACTATAGAGACTAATGTACTTAACTTCATAAATCAAGTACAGGCTTCACCCTATTTCAAAGACTTTATACTTAATTTTGGGGATAACAAGGCTGTTAATGCCATTAATATAGCATTAGATAAAAGCACAAATCCCTATTCACTTCTAATAAAGCTTTATCAACCTTTACCCACTGAGTTTAAATTAAAGTCTGCATTATGGGTAGTAGAAGAGTTAGCTTCTCCTATTATATTTGAAGTAGTAGTTACTCCAGATTTTAAGGCACCAGAAGTACCTATGTTAGCAAGGGCTAACTTTGATATTGACATTCATGAGCATGCTGCGCTAGCATCTCCGTATGTAAACCAATCTACAATATTCAGTACACCTACCATAAGTAATTATCAGAACATCATTAATCAGTTGAATGATAATTCAATTAGCATAAATGTTGATTACTCTGATTATAACAACTTTGTACATTTTTCATCAGCAGCTCAAAGGTTGATAAATTTTGTATACAAGTTAACTGAGATAGAAAATAAAGGATTGTATATCAATAACCTTAATTCTATACCAAATATGGATGTATCTGTTAGTGGGAGCTCTCAAGCTATACAAGCTTCAATTAACAGTGTAATACAAAATTTTGACCCTTATGAATCTTTTTTGTATAATTCACCCTCACCTTACGCTTGGCCTAAAGTAAACTCCGTAGTATGCAGTGTAACATCTTCACAAGCTATATCTTGGTTAGGTGATAATACCACATATGGACAACTATACACAGCATCTCTATATGATCTAGAGAATTTAAATAATCTTGCGTATAGTATCCCACAATATTTAGCAGAAGATGAAAAGAATGCTGATTATCTAACATTTACCAACATGTTAGGACAACACTATGACAGCATTTGGATTTATATAAAAGCTATTAATGATATTCATAAAGCAGATAATAACCTAAATACAGGCGTATCCAAGGATATGGTATACAATGTATTGAAGTCTTATGGTATCAAGCTTTATAACAACAACTCAGGATTAAATCTAGAAGATTATCTTATAGGTAACCCTTCTACTATATATACAATAACAGGCTCTAGTTCAGTAACAAGTGGTGAAGATAGGACAAAAGAATTATACAAAAGAATATACCATAACTTACCCTACCTATTAAAATCAAAAGGTACTATAAGAGGGTTACAAAATCTAATAACGGTATATGGAATCCCAGATACAATCCTATCACCCATACAATATGGTGGTGCCGACAATACATCATCTGTACCAGACTATGTGTACGACAGATTTGCATATTCTCTACAAAATAATACAGGAAGTTATGTACAAGCAGTATGGGGACCTCTTACACAAAATTATATAAAATACGGTAAGGAGAATCTTGTACCAAATGCAATTGAGTTTAGGATTAAACCTCAAAAAGACACTAAACCAAGCAACGTATCTTTAATACAATGCTATAGTAGTGGCAGTTCTACAGTAGACTTTGGAGTTACATTAGACTATACATCTTCTGCAAGCATACCTTATGGTCTATTTACATTGAGGATGAGAGGTAACTCAGGAGGAGGTACAGCCTATTACTCGTCATCATTATCTGTACCAATGTATGCAACAGGCAGTGATGGAGAAACTGGTTTTTGGAATTTACGGTTAACTACAATAAGAGGAAGTATTGTAAGGCCTTTACCTTATAATTCATCAGAACAATTTGTATTAACTGTTCAAAACTGTATATCTGGAAGAATAGGGCACACTGCAACGGCAACTATTGATAATGCAAATCACAATAGCTCTGTTCTGTTGAATTCATGGGTAAACACAGGCACTATTACAACACCTAGATACCTGACTATAGGAGGACCTGGTTTAAAGAACTCTATATTTAGCTCATCATTCATAGGCTCAATACAAGACTTAAGATTATGGTCAGAACCATTATATGATATACCTTTTAACGTCCACACACTTAATAATGAGTCAATACAAGGTAACACAATAGACGGAGGTTATAATGATTTAGCTGCAAGATTTCCACTAGGAAACAACTTATTTACATATAACCATTACTACACACAATCTGTTACATCTGTTAATCCAGAATACAGATTACCCGATGCATCTGGCAGTTATTATTTACAAACACTTAGCTCATCTTATAGTTATGTACATTATGGAACAAGTAGCTATGGAAGTGTACCTATAAGTCAATCATACTTATATACATGTTCATACAATACGCTAAATTTCATAGGATACCCTAATCAAAATAATTATACACATGAGTATGAGTTAGTTTACACTAACATACCCCAAGCCGGTTATTACAGCCCTGTTACAGAAAAAGTTAGAGTATTTGATAATACCCCAGACAGTAATGTACTATCACCTTACTTAAGAATAGAACCTGAAGATACTTACCGTACAAGGGATATACATTTTACAGAGGTTAGTTTTTCTCCTCAAAATGAACTGAATAAGGATATAATAGCACAGTATGGAGACCTTGCAGATTTAGATCAATATATAGGAGATCCTACTTATCAAGGGCTTAGTTTTTACCCTGATGTAAAACTGTTGAATGAAGCATATCATCAGAAGTTCTTATCAAAATACGATTACAAAGACTTTGTAGGTCTAGTATCACAGATTGATAATACATTGTTTAAAATGATAGCTGATTTTACCCCAGCGCGTACAAATTTAAGTACAGGGGTGACTATCAAATCTACCATCCTTGAAAGGAATAAAGTACCTAGATACCAACCCAGCATGTCTGTAGTACAATACACAGCCTCATTAGGTGGATATACTATAGATGCAGGTTCATCCTTTTCTCAGTTCAATAAAGAAATAGAATTTATCACAGGAGATATTTCAGGATCTTTTGTAGATATACATGACAATTACGAAGCTCGTAACTTAAATAAATATTTACTATACAGTAGTAGTCTAAACCTAAACTCTTTTAAGCACAGTGATTTTAATGTTACTAACAATGATGTTTATGATAATAGGTTATCTAACATTTACAAAAAAGAAGATGTAAATAACCCACATTTATTAGAACCTATCCAACTTCAAGATAGTGAGTATAATCACAGTAGATGGTTTATTCCTAGGTACGTAGGCAGTAAAGTAAGTGTTCAAAAACTAAATGTTTATACTAAAGGTGATTTAGGTTATGGCACCACCCCTAGCATAAATAGATATGCCGGTAAGTTAGGGTATGTATTACAAGGAGGTGCAAATAACCTTAATTTCTATTTTAAGACCACTTTTAATATGAAGTATCTAGTTGACCCGTCAGGTTCACTAACTACCCTTACTAGTGCTAATTTAAACTTATTTGAAGTACAGAATACTTTTAAGTCTGGTAGACAAATTACCATAGACATATCAGACATACATAACCCTTCAAATCAGAAAAAGCTAAGTGGTATAAAAAACATATGGAAGGGTGGATTTTCCTATGACCCTATATTATATAGAGAAAACAACCAACAATTAGATTTTACTTTTGATGAGCCTATAAGCTCTTATGTAAGCTACTTTGGAGTTAAGGCTCATGATTCTAATGTGTATAACTACTTCTCTTCTAATGATGACTATGAGTGGCCAAGTATGCCACCAACGAATTTACCAGGAACAGGAGACCATCCCTACAGGTGGTATATAAATTGGCAAAATAGTCAAGCTACCCCCATATCAAATCTTGTTTGGAGTAACAATAATTGGAAGTACGCAGATTCGGGAATAAGTCAAATAGATTTAACAGTCCCAATAAGTAATCTTGATAACTTAGTATCAAACCCATTTGTATACTCATTTAATTTATTGAATTTTAATACTATTGATTCTAATACGGAAAACGCAGGAGTATATGATAAAGAGTACAATAATAACTACATATATAAAGTACCCAGAGCTGGTAGTTACTATGTAAGGGGTCAAATACCAATTTATTTTAGTATAAGTGATGAGATTAATAAGCATCACGCACACTACCATTTTGGGGGTAATAGAACTTTTAAGTTTTTTGGTCTAATAGAAAAATGTGTAAGTGGACAAGATCCTACAAACGAGGCTAATTGGGTTCTTGTATCTAATAAAGCATATACTAGAATAGGTACAATATCAGACGATCCTGCTATATTTTATAGGTCAACAAATTTCATAACCCCTGACAATCAATACAACTCTTTTTCATACGATGATGTAACACAATTCTATACTAAATTTATAGTAGATCCAATCACAGTCGACTTAGAACTGGGTGATTTAGTTAGGTTTCAATTCTACATGGTAGACTCCACTAGTATTTTTGGAACTAATGGACCTAGTTCTCGTTACTTCAATTTTCATGTAAATTCTAATAGTGATTCAGAAGCAACTAATACTATAGCCGAAACTCAAAAAGCATTTTTTCAAATATATGATGTATCAAGCCCGTACCAAATAGACATTTATACAGCAAGCTACAACCAATATCCACCTTTATTTACAGTAAATAATAATACACTAAGCTTTGATGCTACAGCTCAATCATTCTTTTACTCATCAAGCTTTACACCCACAAGTCCTACTAGTGAGGATTATACTCCGGTATTAGATAACTTAAGTATACAACCTTTTGATTTAATAAGAATTGGAGGATTTAAGCAAAAATTAGCACAATATTACACTGTTGTTACAGCTAGTGTAGTACCTGTGGCACCATTTACTATAAATGGAGGATTTTTTGCCCCTATCTATCAAACAGATCCACCTCAAAGCTTTTCATACCCTATAACAGGATATCATAGCCCTGATGCTTATTTTAAAGTAGGTAATACATTATCGTTTACATCCACCGACCCGTATGTAAATAAAGCTGGAAGTATAACTGTATACAAAACTGAAAGAATCGGTAACTACTATTATATATACTTCAATAACGATCTACTAAAGACCAGTACTATAGGTAATCCCCCTTATATACTTACCGTACCTGAAAGCTACCCAACTACCTTTACACCTAGTGGGCAAACTATAGTTACATTAGATAGACCTATCAGCGTAAGTAATGGACTAGTGGCCGACCAGAACTTTGCAATACTTAGACCTAAACCAGATGAAACTTCTGTGATTGTAGACTTTAAGAAGAATGATGGAGAAGTTTCAGCTACATTACTTATACCAGAAAATGCCAATGCAGATTTAATTAATGCTGAAGGCAGTATCTTTACAACCTTAAACCCATCTTTGAAATAACATGCAAGAATTATACTACGATACATCAGGGTCGTTACGTTTAGTCAAAGAAAATAGCACTGTACTGACTTGGGGAAACACTGAAATCACTAGTCTAGTAGTTTCGTCTAGCCTAAATCAAATATTAGCTCTAACTGGCAGTACGGTAGTGGCTAATTTCCCACTATCTAACACAAATATATATTACCCACCATTTCCTATACTTAATAACTCTTATACACCTCCAAGTACTAATATAAATAATTCTACTTCTTCTTACAGTACAATTGGTTATACCTTCAGTACATTAGGTAGCTTTACTCCAGCAGACATATCTGGAAGTTATTTCTCTATATTTGATGCTGCATCATATACATCTAGTGTAAGTATAACAGGTAGTAATGTAAATGGGCAGGTTAATGTGATATCTGGTAATACCTATGTAGTATCTGTAAATAACACACCTGTAAGTACACCTTATACAGCATCTTTATTTATACAAGATAATACACTTTCAAAATCCAGCCCTTATTATGTGTACACAGGCTCTGCTTTAAGCATTCAAATAACTGGCTCGTTTACACCTGTAGCTAATCATGTATACAGTGTTAATTTAAGTATATCAAATGATGTAATACCAGTAGATTACTGGTTTGATGTAACAAGCAGTTATACAGATTATCAGATTACACAAAGTGTATTCCTCATAACAGATATATCAAGCTCTGTAGCATTAGGAACAACAGGAGCATCTGGAAGGCATCATACAGGCTCTGGGATACTATCCAGCAATAACTTATACGAAGTTCAAATTTACAATGCTTCATTATCTTCATTTACTGGTTCTATTTCTATATACAACACAAGAGTTGGGCAGTATATGTATTCTCAATCTGCATTAACAGGAAGTGAACTGTATGGTTATCCCTCAATAGGATATATAGCACCTCAATCTGGTGACCACTACATAATAAGCGCAAGCTTTGGACAAACACCGTAAAAACTTTTATTGATATTTATAACATATAAAACATAAACATGGCTTATCTTTCAAATTCAACAGTTACAATTGATGCTATCCTTACAAAAAAGGGAAGACAGTATCTATCTCAAGGAAATTTTGACATATCTCAATTTGCATGTGCAGATGATGATGTAGACTATACACTTTATAACACCAGCCACCCTTCAGGTTCTGCTTTTTACGGAGAGGCTATAGAGAATTTACCTATTCTAGAAGCATTCCCTGATGATACACAATGTATGAAGTATAAGTTAGTTACCTTACCTCAAGGTACATCTTCGTTACCAGTTATATCTGTAGGTTATGCAAATATTACACTTCAACAAGGTGCTACTATATCTATTACACCACAGACTTTAAATTACCTAGGATCGTCTACTACATATGAGCCTGATGGGTATATTGTAACTGTAGGAGATGGTAGAACATTATCTACCTTCACAGGATTAGGTATTGATACTTCAACTATAAATAAGTCAAATATTACCACAATCCAAACTACAAATATTAGTCAAAGCCAAATAGGTACTTCATTTACCTTAGTAGGTACTACAATCAATACTTTGTTTGGTACTACGAATACTTCGCTATACACCCAATTGTATATAGTAGGAAGAAATAGTGGAGCTTCTATTAGAATACCTTTAACAATTACTAAAAAACCTTAATAATTACAAATGTCATACATACCTTTTCAATCAAGTGATTCTATAATTGTTCAAGAATCTATAGTATCTCCTCTATGGGCTAATCAAACCTATACATTAACAAGTGGGTCAATGTATACATCTTCAGCACAAGCTACATCTGGACAAGGTACCTCTTATCTGAATGTATATAATGTACCTGCATCACAGAGTAATTCTGTACTTCAGTATTCAATAGCTTACGGGCATATAAGTGGAAGTGGTTCTGCACCTTACAATAGCTTTGTACCAGGTAGTACACCAAGTAGAGATATTTATGGTCAGTACTCAAGTTTGATTTATGGAGAAGCCGGCGGATTAGATCCCTTTACATTCGGAGGTAGTAACAATACTTCCAGAGATATTTTAGTATTATCTGTATCTAGAATACAGTATAAAGAGGCTTTACAACCTGGGTCATTGAATTTAAGTTTAACTGGACCTAGTGGTTCAATAAGTCTTACTGATAACAGTAATGATGTAACTATTCAATCTTATATAGGTAGTAATGAAGTGTTCCAGATAATCAGTGGTTCAAATGGCACTTCTTGGAACGGGTCTGATGTACAAACTGCAAGTGGATCCTATGGATTATTCTTCCCTAACATCAGTACAATCATACTTAACCCAAGAGCTCTTAGCTTACCGTCTGGAAGTGGTGGAATAGGATTAGTGATGGACGAAACTAATAGCTTATCTTATAGCAGCTCTTACAGTACAAATACATCTACTTTATATTCAAGTATTAAAAATGGTAATTCATTCTCATTAAATAGTTTGGAAACCATAACTTCAAGATATTTCAATGTAAAGGTTAACTTCACTGATTTTAATTATACTACTAACCCATCTATCATAGATAGTAAAGGTAATATAATTTACACAAGTTTAGTTAATAACCCTGAAACGTTTGTTACCGCAATAGGCTTGTATAATATGCAAAATGAATTGATGGCTGTAGCTAAATTAAGTACACCACTTAAGAAGAACTTTACACAAACATTAAATTTACGCGTAAAAATACAATCTTAATTTGTCGGCTTTTAAAAACATAACTAATTCTGATGTAGCACTTATACCCTATGTTGCTAGTAAACAGTATCAAGTAGATATTACTGATCCTAATGTATACCATAGGATATGCTATGATACCCCCTCTATACCAGCATCTTATAATAGCTATGATTTATATAATGTTATTAAAAGAGGTTATTATCCTAATTTCATATCTGGGAGTTTAGAGGGAGTGCCTCAAAGACTTTTATCAAATAATTATATCTCAGCTTCTTATGACCAACCTTCTTCCTCTTATGTAGATTACCGCGATATAAGTTACGATGTATCTTATATATCTAGCAGTATACAGGTAGTATCCATACCCCAATCATACTATGGAGAAGGTATAAAACCAGGATCTGTATTTTTCACTATCCAACAATATAACTCTGGAACTATAGGTTATGATGGTAATGACGACAAGCATGGCAATTTAATTATATTTGACAGCTATTTGAATAAAAGCGTCTACATAGGTAATATATTTTATAGCCAAGGGTTAGTAGTAATAACAGATTCAAATTATTTTTTTGAAGAAGTAGACTTTGGAGGAGATTTTTCAATATCTTTTTTAAATACATTAACCATATATGAGCAAACCTTCAGGCTTAAAATAAAACAACATGAATTCAATTATTCATACAACCCAACTCTGCTTGTTTCGGGCAGCAGCAGTCAGCTACAACCTTTTAGTACAACTGGCAGCTTTCAACCCTATATTACTTCAGTAGGTTTGTACAACAGTAACAGTGAACTAATGGCCATAGCTAAACTAGGGCAACCATTACCAATGTCAGCTAACACCGACTATAACATTAACATAAAACTAGATTGGTAATGTGGAAATATAAAGATAAAAATATTGAATCAGTAGAGGATATTCCTAAAGATTCTTTCGGGTTTATCTACAAGATAACGCATATTACATCTGGTAAATTTTACATTGGTAAGAAGCAACTCTTCAGTGAGCGTAATATCAAACTAGGTAAGAAAGAGCTTAAAGAACAAGCTGAGTTAAAAAAACCAGGACGTAAACCTACCAAGAAGCTGGTGATAAAAGAATCCGACTGGAAGGGATATTGGGGTAGTAATGATGATTTACTTCTTGACATAAAGACCTACGGTGAAAAGAACTTCACTAAGGAGATTTTGATGTTTACCTTCAACAAAAAACAGAACACCTATTATGAAATCAAATATCAATTCTTGTATAATGTCCTAGAATCAGACAACTGTTACAATTCAAACATCAATTCAACATTCTTCAAAAAAGATCTCCAATAGAATATGCAAGACCTATTCAAAGATTTAATAAAAAATATTCTAGCTGAGAAGGCTACACCAATAAATGAATTGGATGAGAATTTATTAAATCTTTTACCTCTCATAAAGCAAGTACTTGAAGAAAAGAAAGCTGACAGATGCCTCCGCATAGCTCGTGAGAAGTATAATAAACCTTCCGCTTATAGGTCTGGTGCCATAGTTAGATGTAGAAAAGGTGATATTTGGAGTGATTTAAAAGAAGTGGAAACACTTCATAAATGGTTCAACAGGAAAGGCGCAGCAGGTAAATCTAAAGGATGGGTTGACTGCAATACTTGCAAAAACGTAAATGGAAAAGTGAAGTGTAAAGCTTGTGGTAGAGGAGAAGGAGAGAAAAGGTCTAAATATCCTTCTTGTAGACCTACACCGTCAGCATGTAAACAACCCGGAAAAGGAGAGACCTGGGGAAAAATAAAATAAAATGAAAGACTTATTTAATAAAATATTGCTAGAAGTACTTAATAACTCAAAACAAGAGTTAATAGATGAGATAAATGAAAAGTACAATAATCTTATTGAGAAAGGTCAAAAGCATAGTAATTTTGTATTTTTAATGCCTGATGAAATAGAAAGGTATGACCCTTATATCCCTCATTGTGCACCTAATAAATGTGAAACAAACGCTTTCAAGTTTATTAAATATGAATATGAAGTTCATGACATAGAACACTACTATCCTGTAGGAGGGTATGGTTTTGCAAATCTAAGTCTAACTCCAATAGTGCATTGGTGGGTATATGATAAAAAGAACAACAAGCATTTAGAAATAACTCCTATGTTAGGGGGAGGTTTTAAATGCTATGCTGGAGGTATAAATTATGATATCAACGATAAGATATATAAAGCAGAAAAATACCATGATGTAAATTTCTTTAGGTACGGAACCCCAGAAAGTATGTATTTCAAATAATTTTTTGGTAAATTAAATTTAGGTGCTATATTTGCATTCTAAATATGAAGTTATGAAAGACATTTTTGGTAATAAAAAGCCTGTACAATTAGAGGTAGAAGAATGGTGGTTTAATGGACAGTTAATCCAAAAGCAAGACCACCCTATGTTACCTAAGTACATCACTAGAGAATGTAAGGCACTAGGTTATACAGTACCACACAACACGTTTAAACAAGCTAAACAGTATTGTTTAGATAATCCAGTACCTACCCCAGATATCACACCAAAAGATTTTGGGTATTAAATAATAAGTTTATGAAGAAATACTATAAAATAGTAGAAAAAGACGGCACCAACATTAAGTTCCTATTTCATGGTATAAACGGAACAAGAGTTATACCTACCAATACGTGGTGTAAAGCAGTGATAAAAGAAAATGTAAGAGATGGATTAGGTTCATCATATACTTCAGGCATACACATTATAGATGGTCTTGATAATGCAATAGAGTATTTGAAAAGATTTAGAAAGACAAATAGAGTCATTGTAGAATGTCAAGCCAGAGGCTTACGTCCTAAGCATAAAAGTAAGTCTTACGTATTACTGGCAGATGAAATATTAATAGAAAATTTTTAATTTATGGAAAAAGAATTCATCCCTTACGAGGAAGCATTGGTAATGAAAGAGTTAGGTTTTGATGAACCTTGTTTTGGTTGGTATATGGATAATATTGATATGGAAGTTTTTATTGAACATATTAAAAGACAACCATGTGCAGACCATGAAACAGATTGTTTGGCACCTATTTACCAACAAGCTTTTAGGTGGTTTCGTAAAAACTACAATTTATTTCATGAAATAACTTTAGATACATACTCAGAACCTAATAGATTATATGTGGAAATTAGAAAATTAGATAATAGTCACACATTTGTATCTAAGGATTTTAGACTAAGTCATATTGATAATGATAAATATGAAGAAGCTGAGTTAAATTGTTTAAGAAGATTAATTGAAATAGTAAAACAGTAAATTATGAGATATCAAAGAGGTAGTGAAAAATTAGTAGAATGGGTTCCTGTATATCGTAAAGTACAAAATGAAGAATTTACTTGGAGTCAAATAAAAGGGTTAGATTTTCAAGATGATGACAGAGTTCGTATAGAATTTGAAGAAGGTAATGACTATGACGACTCTTACTATTCTCGTATAATATTTGAAGTGACAAGAGAAGAAATTGAATCTGACGAAGACTATACAGAGAGGCAAATTTGGTGTGCAAAGCAAAGGGAGGAAGATAAGAAAGATAGATACCAAAGGTACCTAAAACTTAAAGCTGAATTTGAACCTAATGAGTAATCTAATACCCTTCATAGATTCAGTTTTAGGTCAAGGAATTAAATCATCCGGCACCAACCGTAAGTATTTATGCCCCTTCTCAGGATGTGCTAATAGGCCTTCTAAGCTATCTGGCCAACATAAGCTTGAGGTAGATATGGAGACTATCATTGAAGATGGTAAACCTGTTAACATATACCATTGCTGGTCCTGTGGAGAGAAAGGTAAATCTATATACAACCTCCTAAAGAAAATAGGGGCTCATGAAAAGAAGTTTGTAGAGTTGAAAGAGATACTAAAATACTCTGAAAATTCAACTTACAAACCTAAAGAAATAAAAGAAGTATTCCACGGTCAATTACCACATGAGTTTAAGTCTCTAAAAGGACCTATTCCTAAAAAAGACCTAAAGTTAAGACATGCAAAAGCTTACATAAAGAAAAGGGGATTAAAAGAAGACGATGTTATTAAGTGGAATATAGGTTATTGTGATGGAGGTAAGTATAGTAATAGAATTTTAATACCCTCTTATGACCACAGCATGAAGGTAAATTGGCTGGTAGGTAGAACACTAGTTGATGATACATTTAAGAAATACGAGCAACCAGACTCTTCAAAAGATATAATAGCATTTGAATCAATGATAAATTGGTCAAAGCCAATTATCCTGTGTGAAGGTGTTTTTGATATGTTTACCATAAAGCGTAACTGTATACCTTTACTAGGAAAAACCATTCAACCGGAGTTAATGAAAAAATTATTAACCTGTGAATCGAAAAAGGTATATCTTTGCTTAGATTCTGATGCTTTGAAAGAATCAATAAGTAATTGTGAATTGCTAATGCAAATGGGTAAAACTGTTTATATGGTAGAATTAAATGACAAAGATCCAGGGTCAATGACGTTTGAGGATTTTACAGAGTTGATTCAACATGTAACACCCCTTACAACAGGTAAGTTAATGAAGTTAAAAATAAATAAGATATGAATGTAATCATCAACGAGTTTAAAAAGAATGAAAAAGGTAAACGCAAAATTGTTTACTATAACCTAGAGAGAAGGTGTGCCTATACACTTAAATTCGGTGTATGGACAGGTGTACCACCTTTAGATTGCAAAGAAGTCAAACAAAGGTTTGATACTGTAAAGGTAGCCTCTATGATAAAAGAAGAGCTAGCTTATTACTCAACTAAACTGAAAAGATACAATGAAATAATATCAAGAGATACAGCTACAATCGATGATAAGAATGAATATACACGTATAGTAAAAACGCTTCATTACTTAAACAATTGGACATTATGATTATGCTACCAGAGAAATTTGCAATATATTCCAGTGAGAATAAAGATCCTAGATTGAGGGAATATATAGATTGGATAAGAAAAGAAAATCAATTTTTTAAAATGAAAGAAGAAAAAGAATTTATTCCTGTAGTGGGAAAAGAGTATTATTTTGCTGATATTGAAAGTAAATATAATTACAATAAAAGCATATTTTTAGGAAAATCTTTGGATGGGCTTTATATAGCTCAATATAATGAACGTAGTTCTGTTAATACTTGGAAATACTGTTTTCCTATTCCAGAAGAAGAAACACTAGAACTAACATTAGAAGAAATAGCAGAAAAGTTTAATGTTGATGTAAATAATTTAAAAATAAAGAAATGATAAATGGAGATGATTCAATTACAGGTTTTGCAAGAACCGGAGGGGTTTACCATAAAGGCTTAACTAAGCGTGAAGAATTTGCAAAAAATGCAATGGTTGGGTTATTATCTAATCAATTTATGATTGATGATGATTCTGATACTAGTATTGAATGGCTTGTTAAAACATCTGTACGAATTAGTGATGTCCTTATTCAAGAATTAAATAAAAATAAACAATTATGAGTACAAAATTAAAGTTCGAGTTAGACAAAGTAAAAGTGAACTCAAACGCATTGGCAATATCTGATAGCTCTGCCAAGGCAATGGCTCAAAAAGTATTTGAAGATGTTACCGATGGTAAAATATCTGCCATAACAGCTATGGAAGCTTTTGCACTGATGGGTAAAGTACACACAGAGTTGAAGGATATGATAGATGAAAGTGGGAAAGTAACCATGAATGACTTAATCCGAGAAGAGATAAAAATAAATCTTAATGGTAACAAGGAGTACGTAACACCTAAAGGCACCAAGTTCAAACTAGCTGAGACAGGTACTAAGTACGATTACTCATCTTGTGGAGATCCTATATACACAAGCCTTGTAGAAAAGAAAGATAAGGTATCTTCTGAACTTAAAAAGAGAGAAGAGTTCTTAAAATCAATCAGTGATTTCATTGTAATGAGTATACCCGACCCTGAAACAGGGGAGTTATTAGAAAATATTACAATAACAGCTCCAAGCAAAACAAGTAACTCTTCTTATACAGTAACTCTTCTTAAGGGATAAGGTGATATTTATTCTATATGACAGATTTAACTAAGACATGCTACCTACCTGGCTACTTCTGCCCACCTACTGAAAAAGACCTACAACTAGCCTATTGGTTAGCTAGGAAAACATCAGAAGTGAGAGAAGTAGTTATTGTTATAGGTCAAGAAGAGTCATCACAAATACCTGCAAAGGTTAATCAAGATATATTTGACATTTATCTAAGAGAGACAGGTGGTGATATTGTAAAAACAGTAGTATCTACAGAAGACAGCCCTCGACACTACATATATAAATTAGTTGAAGATAGTATCGAGGAACCATTTATACTAGCGATACCAGAAAAAGTTGCTAAGAGTATTGAATTTACAAAGAAATTCAGAAGATTTAAGAACCACGAAATAATTATCATACCTGAGTATGACTACTCAATTAGGCAAGATATGATTGATGCTGTTCGTGAAAATAACATGAAAGATTTTATGTCTTTTATTACACCAGAATTAAATAAGTTTTCTGTTAAAAAGATATTTGACATGTTAAAGGAGTCAATAGGTGGTGAAGACAATAGTGTCATAGATACAAAAAATCTTCAAGAACTTTATAAAAAATTTGGAGTAAAATAGATATGGGGGATAATAAATTGTTAAAAGAATTTACCAGAAAAGACGTAACGCGCCTTAGAAACATCTATTCAGGTAAAGCTGACGAAGCATCTGGTATTCAAGCCGGATACGAAAAGAAGATAACTGAGTATAAGGAAGGTGACGTTTGGATGGAGAACGGAAAGGAATGGACTATAAAAGATGGTATCAGGCAGACAAACACAAAGCTTACTGCAATTAAGAAAATATTATCAGTACCATTCTCATGCCCTAAGTGCAAGACTAAAATGAAAGATAAGCTAGATCCTAAATTCTACAACTTATTTGGTCATTGTTTCTCTTGTCAACAATCTTTTGAAACTCAATTGAAAATAGAAGGTAAGTATGAAGATTATGCTCAGTCAATCATGACTGCTAATGCACTAACCTTTACTAAAGATGCAAGAGTACTTTTATCTGAATTAGCTAAAGTAGACAGAGGTATATATACAGAGACAGGTGAGAGACAAAACTGGTCTGGTCCTGCTGTAAATAAAAAAATGCTTGAACAAGCTGAAAAAGAGATAACAGAAATTGAAAATAGAATCAATGAAACTAAGTAGTATTATACTAGAAGGTAAGATAGAGTACCTACCTGACTATAAAGAATATCAAAATAAAGATCATTGACTCCAGTCATAGAATGAATTTTGAAAAGTAAATCTTGTCATATTACTTTCTGTTATATTTATATTACAAATAATCTTAAATCATAAGAGGCATAATGCTTAAATCAATTAGATATGAACTTAATCCTACAAGGAGTCAATTACAAGGTCTCAACCAGACCTTTGGTAATTGTAGATTTATATATAATTGGGCTTTGGATAAAAAGATTAAAGCATACTCAACTGATAAAACTACTTTAAGTGGTTTTGATTTAATGAAGGAAATAACTCAACTAAAGAAAGAAGATAGTTATAATTGGCTAAATCTATCTGGAGCAACTCAATTACAACAGTCAATTTTAAATTTAGATACTGCTTTCACTAATTTCTTTAAAGCTAAGAAAGACGGGTCTATTGAAAAGAAAAAGAAATCTTATATCAGTAATAGGTTGAAAAAAGGTCTACCCATCAATCAGGATAAATTAGATAATATTGGTAAACCTAAGTTTAAAAGTAAACATGATAAACAATCTTTTAGGATTCCTCAAGATGTTAAAATAAATTATGAAAATTACAAATTTTATATTCCTAAAGTAGGTTGGGTTAAATTCTATAAAGATAGACAAATAGATGGAGTTATTAAGTTTGCAACAATAACTAAAACATCTACGGGTAGGATATTCATATCTGTTACTTATGAAACACAAGAAGTAAGAAAAACAGGAATAGGGGTTGTAGGTGTTGATCTAGGAATAAAAGATTTAACCATAACGTCAGACGGAGAGGTGTTTGAAAATCAAAAACACCTCAAGTCTAATTTGGCTAAATTAAGAGTAGAACAAAGGAAATTACAAAGGAAGTATAAGAAAGGTTCAAAGGAACAATCTAAGAATTATTACAAACAAAAGTTAGTGGTATCTAAGTTATATGAAAAAATAACCTTCCAACGGAAGGATTATCTTCACAAGATAACTACCTATTTAGCTTCAACTTATGAAACTGTTTGTATTGAGGATTTGAATGTATCAGGGATGTTAAAGAATAAAAACTTATCTTTAGCTATCTCCGATATGGGTTGGGGAACATTCCGTTCCTTCTTAGAATACAAAGTGAAAGACTTAAGGGTCATAGGAAGATTTGAATCAAGTAGTAAGACTTGCAGTGTTTGTGGTACTATTAATAAAGAATTAAAATTAAGTGATAGAAAGTGGACTTGCAGCAATGGGCATGTCCTAGACAGGGACATTAATGCTGCAATCAACATTAAAAATTTTGGGTTGAGGGCATCGACCTTTGACGTTAAAGTAGAACATTAGTTCATGCTTTGTCAAGAAGTCTCATTTTGAGATTATGTCAGCGAACCCCAAAGGTATTTATGTAACTGGTGGGTAAGAAATAACAAATAAAAATAAATAAAAACCATGAAAGAAACAGATCAAATAGCTAGTAACTTTAAGAATAAGTTTTTAAATGAATGTGCATGTGAAGATGTAAAGACAGTACAAGAATCATTTTATACAATAACCAGAGAAGGCAAGTTGTCTGACATATCTAATATCTCATTAGAAGAGGCTCTTGACAATTTAAATAGTGATACAACTATTATTACGTCCAAAGATTTACAAGACCTATATAAGGCTAAAATGGACACTGTAGGTGATTTTACACCAGAGAAAGATCCTCAAGAATTACACATGGTTCAAGGACAACTAGACACTATATGTGAAGATGTAGAATTTATTAAAATGCAAGTGATGGAAGGTCATAACTGGCCGGCTTGGGCATTTGAGCATTTATCTGTTGCATGTGATAATATTTCAGAAGTAACTCAATTCTTTAAAGCAGAGCCAGACCCTGTAGAAGATGATAGTGAAGAGTTAGATTTAACAGATATGACAGAAGGTAAACCATCAGCAGGTTTATCTAAGAAACAAAAGTCTGCGATTGTAAAGAAAGCTAAGAGGGGTGAAGATATAGGTAAAAAAGGTAAGTCGTTTGAGAAAATTGCTAAGAAAGCAGGTGGTGGCGAAAAGGGTGAGAGAATTGCTGCCGGGGTTCTTTGGAAAAATGCTAAGAGGAAGTAAATGATTTCATTCATCAGCTTAATATTAGAATCTTTTGATGTATATACCCTTCCAGAGATGGATAGTAAAGGTATGCAGTATGAAATAAAAGAAGAAAATAGGGCTAATTTTGAAGTTTCATTTGAAGTAAAGGGTAAGAAATATTTTGTAGAAGCTAAGAAAAATAGAGGTAGTGTACTAGGAACTCATGCTACCTTGTTTGGGGACTATGGGGATAATGGTGTAAAAAATGTGTCAAAATTGACTAATCAAGGAATACCTTTAGCTGTATGCACTAGGGTATTTTCCCTTCTTAAGTATTATTTAGATAAGTATAAAATAGAATCAATAAGTTATTTAACAGCACCAGATCGTACAGATTCAAAAGACCCTACAAAACAAACTAGAAAAACAATTTATGATCAGTATTTTGAAAAGAATTTTCCAGAGTATGAAAAAGAAGATTCTGTTGATAGTAAAGAACCAGACACCACAGTAACAGTATGGCATCGAAAATAATAGAACAAAATAAAAAGATAGCTGATTTCCTAGGACTCCATTATATACCTTGGAATAGCACTGAGTGTGAATATCCTGGATGGCATTATAAAGACTTACCATACTATTCCTCTGCTCTTATGCTGTATTGTAGGTATCATAGGGAGTTAAATTTTCATTGTAGTGTAGACAGACAAGATATATTTTTTAGGTATTTAGCAAGCAATAATGTAAGCTTCAATATAGCTTTTAATTCAGGAGAGTATACCTTCAGCTATAAAGATAAGAGTTTTACAAGCAGCCATTTACCTAGTGCTATTTACCAAGCTATTTTAAATGAATTTAATCTATGTTAAATAAATTATTAATCGAAGTCAAGGAAGGTACAATCCTATCCGAAGGGCTTCAATATCACGTCACAAATCAAATACCCTTAAATGAAAACATTTATCGCCCGGACTCTAATAACTTTTATTCTTTATTTCGTGAGGCTCGAAAACTTCTTCAAGAAGGTAAAATCGAAAATATTGACCCGTTAGACAGAGAGTTATTAGAGACAGACTTAGGAGAGTTCGGAGAGTATAACGGTATAAGAGTACCTTTAGACTATCCATTAACTGAGGAATATCTTTTAAAAGAAGCAGAATATCATGGTAAGAAAGTACAATTAGGAAAGCCTAAAAGAAGCTCAGGACCTAAGAAGTATATGGTATTTGTTAAAGATCCTAAAACAGGTAATATTAAAAAAGTTAACTTCGGAGATGTAAAAGGAGGCTTATCAGCTAAGATACATGACCCCAAAGCTAGAAAGGCATTTTCAGATAGAATGAATTGTCCAGCTAAAAAAGATAAAACTACACCAGGGTGGTGGGCGTGCAACCTCCCAAAATACGGGAGGCTTTTAGGGCTTTCCCAGAACACAAATTCGTACTGGTAATAATTCGTCATAAAAATAAAACAAAATAGTCATACTCCCTTGTAGTCTCTGTATTACAAGTTTACCCCTTCTGGGGGCTTTTTTTTGTTTATATGCTATATTTATAGTATATTTGTAGCATGAATTTACCATTTACAGAAATAAACCATAACGGATACGTTACAAGAGGATTTGACGAAAATACCCCTGAAGAGGAGTTCGTTTGGCATCGGGACAGAGAAGATAGAATAGTAGAACCTATACACAAAACTGATTGGAAACTTCAACTTGAAGATGAGTTGCCATCCATTATTCAAAATCCGATATTTATTAAAAGGGAACTGTTCCACAGACTTATAAAAGGAACAGGCAATTTACAATTAAAAATAACTAAACTACACTAAAAGCTCATGGGATATCCTTTAATACTTTTACAAGCTTCTAATTCCTATACTCCAACAAGTTTAATCATAGCAGCACTTACGAGTGTAATTACAATTGGGGGAGTATTTATAAAAGAAGAAGTAGAAAAACACCTTAGTCGTAAAAAACAAAAACGTGAAGAGGATAAAAAGAACGGTGAGATAGATAAGTCGTTACAACATAATAACAGCATCCAAAATAAAATAAAAGAAGTTTTAATTCAACTACAAGGTTATACTGAATGTTCCAGAGCATGTCTATATGCCTACCACAACGGAACTAAAACTCATTTTGGATTTTCAATGAATTTTGTTTCAATGATTGAAGAAAAAACAGATGGTATTGTAGCTCCTCTATTAGATATATTCCAGAATATTCCAGCAGGGTATTACAGAACTATCCTAGACAAGGTAGATAAATCGCCTAATGGGTATGCTATTATAGACACTGATAATCTAGATGGTGACGATTTAAAGATGATGGAAAGGTACCAAATAGCCATGTCGTATGACTTTAAAGTAGGTGCTACGGTTTATGAAGGTGTTGTAAGTCTCGTATGGGTTAATAAAAAGCACATACTATCTGAAACTGAAATTAATCATATCAAAGAACTTGTAGATCAAATATATGATTTGCAAAAATCTATAGTTAAATTACCTAAAATCTAAATAAATTGCCAGATTTTGTATTTGAAAATTTCCGTAAGTATATAGCGGAAGCCGAAATAGCATCACAAGAAGCAGAACAATCTGATATGGACAAAGTCCTTTTAAGATATCCTAAACTTCGTTATACCTTGATTAAAGTTCTTACGTCTCAAAAAGACCCAGGACCAATTGCAGACAAAGAGATAAAGGATATAGTTACAGATATAAAAGCAATCTGCTATAGACCTACTACATTTAAGATTGTATTTAAGAATTCAAATTATATGGATTTAAAATACGACCCTACACCAAGTATGGTTAAGAATCCTCAAGAGTATACTCCATCTGATTATTTCAGAGTGACAGTATTAGGAAAAGATTATGATTTAGGTTTAAACTCAGATTACGAGCAAGCTCTAGATCAAATAGCAATTGCAATGAGCCATAACCCTATTGATACAAAAAATCCAGATTTACAAGACCAAGCTACAGAAAATGGCGAGGCACCTGAAGAACCACAAGGACCTAAACCTAAAGAAGAACCTGAACCAGAAAGCTAATGAAAGATTTATACGGACAATTATTACTAAGCCTATTAGAAGTCACAGAGTATAAAATAGAATTAAAGAATGGAAAGACTATGACTAAAGTTCTATCTGATTCTGATTATAGAAATATCAAAAATTCTATAGGTACTCCAAAGGGTATAGTTAAATCAATAACTCCTGTAGGTAAAGTAGAGTATTTTGATGACGAAGGGGAATTTGAAAAAAAAGAAAAGGCTTTAATAAAAGATCGTGAGAAAAAAGTTGAAGATTATTATAAAAAATTTGACCCTAATTTTAAATTAAATTCTTCAGCAGAGGAGGAGTATGAAAAGCTATATCCAGGAGATGGTAGTGTAAATAAACATCTACTAAACAATTATAAAATAACACCATATGAATTAGATTTTTGTATAATAGCAGAGTTAAAAAATATTATAAAATATAAAAATCAAAATATAAATTTATCTCAGATTAGGTGCATAACTAACGACAAAGATTATAAAATAAACGAAGTACCAAAAGAATTACAAGATAGAGGTGTTAAAATTTACCCATCTGAATTTAGCTCTATTATAGAATACATTAAAAAGATTAGACATGACCTTGAAGTTATTTTAAAGGTAAATAGTGTTTTTGATAAATGTATAATTGCAGGAGCAAAAGAAGGTATACCAAAACCTTTAAATATAGATAAAAAAGATGTTCAAACATATTTAAGATATTATGAAATGAAAGATGTAAATACAATTGGTAAAGAACCTTTATATAACTTTTTCTTAGATTATTTAAAATCAAACTTAAAATAATGGACTTATTTAAAAAAGTATTACGTAGTGTAATATTAAAAGAAGATCAATCTTTAGATCACCAGAAGCATCTAGAAAAAACAAAAGAAGTAACATCAGGCTCTACTACACCAGATGCAAAAGTAATGGATTCAAAATCTATTCCTATAGAACTTAAGAAATGGGTTTCAGAAGTGTCATCAGGTAAACGCCCTAGCAAATATAACATTATGACTGATATAACTTCAGTTAAATATGATGATTATTTAAACTCTCTTACAAAAGAGATTTCTCAATTTTTCACTTTTAATGTAGATGCTAATGGCAATATGATTGGAGTAAAAAAGATAGGAGATGAGGTTGAAAGAGATGGTAGTCAAATACAATATACAGGTAATCAGCAAACATCAGGCAGCCAACATACAGGAGGTAGAGCACCTATACCTAAAAACTCTTTTTTAGCCGTTGTTCAAATATATCAAGGTAAGTATGTATCAGTGTACATTTACGCAAATATGACATAACCATGACCCCTTCCCAACTCCAATCACTTAAACAACATATAAAAGGACTTGTCCTATATTTTAAAGAACAGGGATTTGATTTAAAACCTTATCCTAAAATTACGTTTTCAAAAGATAATAACTCTGATGACATCCTAGATAAAACAGGATATTACAATCCAGACGAAAACGCTGTTGTTATATATATTAATGGTAGATCACCTAAAGATTGTTTAAGAACCTGTTCACACGAGTTTATACATGTACTGCAAGGCCACAGAGGAGATTTAGACCAAGATAAGATAGGCCCTGTTTCAGATGATTACACACAAGGTTCAGAGCACCTAAAGGAAATGGAAGATGAGGCCTACCTATTAGGTAATACATTAATGAGAGGGTATACTGAGAAGCTAAAATCTTCTCTATAATTTTCACTATAATTTTCGTGATATTTATTATTATAGGGGTAACCTAAAATTAAATAGATATTACATGGATTTCATTAAGAAAAATTTTATAAGTGTTGTAGTTTTAATATTACTAGTATTAATTTTATTACAACGTTGTGGTGACCATAAGGTTGAAAGTACTAAACCTACCATAACAGTTATTAGAGATACTCAATGGTATACCCATAGGGACACAATACCGATTTCATCTCCAATTCCTATAAAAACCATTCCTTATATCCTCAAAACTAAGGATACCTTTTTCATTCCAGATACAAATTACGTAAAGCTCAGAAGTCAATTTGACTCTCTTAGAGATATGTTTTTAGCTGAGAATATATACAAGCAATCTATCAAGCAAGATAGCTCATCTGTAGATGTGACAGATACTGTATTCAAGAACAGAATACTAGGTTCTAAATACATCTTTAACCTTAAGTACCCTATCATAAAAGATTGTACCATAGTAAAAGAGCCTTACAAGCCTGTAAATCAATTGTATATAGGAGGTGCAATAGGGGGAGGTAAATTAAACTTAGTTAATTCTGTAGAGACAGGACTTATTTATAAAACAAAATCAGATAAACTATTCCAAGGAAAGGTTAACATAGACCTCAACGGAAACGTGACTTATGGGGTAGGTACATATTGGAAATTATCTTTGAAGAAATAGATGGTAAAAGGGTTAGATAATCAGTCAGAGTTTAAAAAATGTTCTAAATCATTTGAATATTTCCTACTTAATCACTGGAGGGTAATGACTTATTGTCACAGAATAGAGACTATCACCCCAAATAGGTACCAAATTCACATAGCAAGGCTTATATCTCAAGTAAAAGAGATACTTATAAATACAGCCAGACAAATGGGGATAACAACAATTCTAGTTGCCTACTCAGCTTGGCTGATAACATTTAAACCTAATCAGATTATTGTCGTAACCAGTATTTCAGATACAGTAGCAAAAGAGTTTTTAGATAAATTTCTATATTCGTATGGTAAATTACCAGTATATGATTTTATAGAACAACAAAAGCCCTTCTTTATAAGGTTTAAAAATGGTTCAGAGTTACATATAATAAGCCCTACTGCAAATGTACCCAATAATATTAAACTGGCAATTATAGATAATGCAGACTTCATATCTAATTTACTAAATATCCAAGAAAAGATGTTAAATAATCTTAATGAAGATGGGTGTCTTATTACTGCATCTACTATATTTCATGATTCTGAATTTTTAAAACAATGTGTAGATGCTAGAGATAATTATTCAGATGCAGAATATATAGAAATAAAAAGTGACATAACACAACGCAAAACAGGAAGATGGTTTGAAAAGAAAGTGATAAAAAATGGAAAATTAAAAGCAAAGGTAGAAACCTCTCCTCAATATTATATTGAAAATAATGAATTAAAACACATAAACAATTACGAGGATTAAGTGGGAAGACTAAAGATATACAAAACAGAGGAAGAAGCTAAAAATGCTAAGAACGCAGCTACTAAAAGGTGGTACGAGCGTAACAAAGAAGAAGTAGATAAAAAGGCACGAGAAAAATACCATAAAAGCAAAAATGGCAAAGGCAACTAGAAAAGTAAATACACCAGTGACGGAGACTCCCTCAGCAAGACCTGTCAACCTGAAGGAGATAGCTTTATCAGAGTATAAAAAATGTTTAGAATCCCCTGAATATTTCATACTTACCTATGTATGGATACAAACTACAGTCGGGGGTAGAAGTAAATTCAAGCTGTATCCTTTCCAAAGAAAGCTTCTTTACTTATTACACACCCGTGATAGGATTATTGTATTAAAGAGTCGGCAGCTAGGTATTACTACTTTATGTGCTGCATATGCATTATGGTTATTCTTGTTTAAAAATGACTCCTCTATACTATGTATGGCTCCCACTACCAATACGGCCAAGGCTGTAATGGATAAGTTTAAGTTTGCATATACAGAATTACCTAAATGGATGATTGAACTTTCTAACTCTGCCACCCAAGAAGAGAATCAAAAGAAGGTGGTAGGATTAAATGGCTCTAAGATTGAGGTTATATCTGGAGCAAAAAATTCACCAAGAGGTAAAACGGCATCTTTTCTTATCTATGATGAGTTTGCATTCGTAGAGGATGATTTAGAAAGCTACGCTGCTGCCCAACAAACATTAGCTACAGGGGGAAAGTGTATAGTCCTTTCGACTCCTTTTGGATCCGAGAACAAGTTCGCTGATTTGTACTCCGAAGCAGAGCTAGGTAATAATGAATATCTTCCAATTAAATTAGATTGGACAGTACACCCTGACAGAGACCAAGCTTGGAGAGATGCACAAGAAAAAGAATTAGGTAAAAGACTTGCAAGTCAAGAGTGTGATGGGCTTTTGATTTCATCTGGTAATACATATTTTGAATCGGAAGACTTAGATTGGGTAAAAGATAACTTAGAAGACCCTATACAATATAGAGAAAGAGATAACTCTTTTTGGATATGGAAATTTCCAGAAGAGGTAGTCAACTGTGCTGTTATTGTAGATACGGCTAGGGGTGATGGATTAGACTTTTCAACACTACAAGTAATAGACCTTCTTACAGGAGAGCAAGTAGCCGAATACATGGGAGATAGGGGACCTAAAGAACTGGCTCAATTTGCAGTATCAATATGTATAGAATATAACAGTGCCTTACTTATAGTGGAAAACACAGGTATAGGTAATACTACTTGCAGTTACGTAACTGATTTAGGTTATAAAAATGTATACAAGTCTTTAAAAGGTGATACAACTAATGTTAGCCAGTATTTGAATAAATACCAAGATGATGATAAGATGACTCCTGGATTTACTACATCTACAACTACAAGATTACCTATGCTTGATTCATTAAGGGTAGCAGTTGAAGAAAAAGCTATAAAGATAAGGTCAAAAAGACTTTACACTCAAATGAGATCTTTTATCTGGAAAGGCCCTAAACCAACAGCTAAATCAGGTTCTAATGATGACTTACTTATTCCACTTGCAATAGGTACATACCTAAGAGGTACAGCACTCATCTATGCAGCTAACAGTGAAGAAATGCAAAGAGCATGTCTAGGAGGTATCAGAATGGTAACCCCCAAACCTGTTTACAGTAATAGAAATATACAAAATACTCATTATATGATGCCTAATCCCGTAACAGGAGAGATGGAAGATTACAGTTGGGTATTAAATAGTTAATCACATTATATTTATAATCATGAGCAATAAAGCTTTATTTGCACAATTAAAACAAAAGTTTACCACTGACACTGTAATCAAAAGGGCAGGAGGTAAGTATTTAAAAGTATCCGATTTTAATGGAATACAAGCCTTTGGTAATCTTCAGCAAAATACACTAGCTAATAGATATACAAGATTATACTCAAATAATGCTTTAGTTCAACCTGGAATAGGTTATGGAATGCAAGCAACTAGAGCTCAATTATATATGGACTACGAAGCTATGGATTTAGATGCATTAGTAGGTCCTGCTTTAGATATATTATGTGAAGAGGCTACTCAGGTGAATGAAATGAATAATGAGGTATTATCTATAAGATCATCTTCTGAGAATATTCAAGACGAATTATACAACCTATTCTACAATGTTTTGAACATAGAATTCAATCTACCAATGTGGATAAGAGGAATGACAAAATTTGGAGATTTTTTTCTTCTATTACGTTTATCTGACCAGTTTGGAGTATATGGAGCCAGACCCTTATCTGTTTATGAAATAACCAGAGAAGAAGGGTTAGATGCTAATAACGGAGATTACATTAGATTTATACAAGACCCAGGAGCTATTACAGGTGGTGTAAGTTCTATAGGTCAATCAAGGAACCATAGAGTATATGAAAACTATGAAGTAGCTCATTTTAGATTAATAAAAGATGCTAGTTTCCTTCCTTATGGAAAATGTTTAAAAGGTAATTCTTATATAGAAACTGAGTTTGGAGTAAAAACTATTGATAAAATAGAAGAAGGAGATAAAGTCTGGTCTTATAATGTAGATAGTGATAGTTATGAGTTAACTACAGTATTAAAGCAAATATGTTCAGGGGAGAAAGAAATATTTAAAGTGTCTACTAAAAACAATTTTATAGAAGGTAGTGCAGAACACCCTGTACTTGTATTTTCAGAAGGAGAATTGAAATATAAGCAAATCCAAGATCTTAGTATAAAAGATTTATTAGCTATTACGGATTATCAATTTAAACAAGTTAATCCTGACAGTAAGTTAAATAAAGATGTATCTAAAGAGAATAAGAAAAATGGTTGGCAAAAAGGATTGGAGTTTATTCCAGAAGTATATGAAGAAGATTTTGCAAGATTATTTGGATTTTTATTAGGAGATGGTTGGACTTCAAAAGCATGTGTTGCTTTTGCACAAGGGGTACATGATGATAATAATCAAAAATATAAAGATTTACTACAAAAGTATTCTGGTAAAGTTTGCGGAGAGCATAATAGGAAGATAACAAATACAAATATAGCTTCACAAGCTTATAGTCATTCTAAAGCTCTTAAAGTAGTGCTTATAAACAATGGGTTTGTAGGTAAAGCAAAAACTAAAAGATTTCCTTCTTGGATATACGAACAACCTGAAAATGTACAACTAGCTTTTATAGAAGGGTTAGTAGATGCAGACGGAGCTATATTTACTGATAGATGGAATTGTAATAGATATACAGTAGAATTAGCTAATAAAGAAATGTTAGGAGATTTAAAAGTTTTATTGCAAAGGTTAAAGATAAAATCAGGTAAAATACAAAAAAGAAAACCAAGGACTACTGTAGTATTTGGTGATAAAATTTATGATAAAAATGAGTCATACATTCTAACATTTTATACAGATGGTAAAAAGGTAGCTCAAGCTAAAAAACATAAACAAGAGGGTATTCAAAATGTCATTTTAGAGCCTATTGTAGCAATTGAGCAGTCTGGTAAGGATTTAACTTATGATATATACGTAGAGTCTGAAAATCACAATTTTATTGCTAATGGAATAATTGTACATAACTCTTACCTCGAAAACGGGCGTAAATTATTTAAGGCTTACACTATGATGGAGGATGCTGCGGTAACACATCGTGTAACTAAATCTGCTGAAAAAAGAATTTTTTATTACAATGTAGGAAATCTACCACCTAATGAGGTAGATGCAATGATGCAAAAACATATATCTAGTCAGAAGAGGAGTCCTTTATTTGATCATAAAACAGGTCAGTTTGATTACAAGTTTAATATAATGAACTTGATGGAAGATTTTCACATCCCTGTCAGAAATGGTGATAATCTTACCCGTATTGAAACAGCAAAAGGGCTGGAGTATACAGGTATGGATGATATGAATTATTTCATAAATAAAATGTTTTCTGCCCTTAAAATACCTAAGGCATACCTTAATTATTCAGATGAATTGAATGGTAAGTGCCTACATCCAGACACTAAAATACCTTTGCTTAATGGTACTGAAAAAACTATAAAGGAAATATCTGATTTATTTGAGACAGAAGAAAATGTTAATCTTTGGGTATATTCATATGACAAGGAGACTAATTCAATTATACCAGGTAAAGTAGTTAAAGCAGAAAAAACAAGACGTGATGCTAAACTAGTAAAGGTTACTCTAGATAATGGAGAAAGCTTAATAACAACCCCAGACCACGGTTTTGTCAGAAGAGGGGGAGAAAGAGTAGAAGCTCAAGAGTTGAAAGAAGGAGATTCTTTACAAGCAGTTTATAGGAAATTTGAAAAATTAAGAAATAATCAAAATGATTATGAACATGTTTACCAACCTAATTTAGATAAATGGGTTCTTACTCATAAAATGGTTGATGAGTACTTTAATGGTAAATTAGAGAAGAATGGATTTAATGATGAAGGTAAGTTTAAAAGAGATGATTTAGTTGTAGTGCATCATAAAGATTTTAATAGATATAATAATCAACCTGATAACCTACAGAGATGTACTTATAGGGAACATTCAGCTATACATGTAGCTAATGCTGAAAAAGGTATTTGGTCTGATAAATCAAAAGAGAAATCTAAAGCTACTAAGCAAGGAGAGGAGTATAGAAAGAAAGCTTCTGAAATAGGTAAAGTTAATATGGCAAAACAGTGTGAAAAAGATCCTGAATCAAAGAATAGATTAAGAAATGCTTGGTTATCTTTATCATTTGAAGAAAAGAGTAAAATTGCAATAGAAAAAGTAACTGAAAGTACAAGAGAAAAACTAAGAGCTACTGCAAATAGAACTTTAGAAAAGAGATTGCCTATAATGCAAGAAGCTCGGAGAAGGTGGGCAGAAGCTAATCCAGATTTTAATAGGGGTAGTAATAGTTATAGATGGATAGAAAGACCTTCAGTAGATTATATAAAGAGTTTTGTACAAAATTATGAAGGTGATAAATCTGAAATAAACGGGAGAGAAAAACTTGCTGAAAAATTAGGATTTGGTGAAAGGGTACTAAGAGAGATTCTTGCAAAGGAAGGTAGGGATATTGTTGAATTTTTAAATGAATATATTGGATTTATAAAAGGTAGGAAGTTAAATATTAACAAAGATGCCTTGATAGAAAAATTACAAGGATATGAATCAGTTGAGGATTTTTGTAAACAATATAATTTTAAAACTAAATCAGTAAGAATATTAGAAAAAATATTAGGTGAACCTTTAGCAAATCATGTATGTAAAACTTATAATCACAAGGTAGTATCAGTAGAGTTTTTAGATTATACTTCAGATACATATAATATGGAGGTTTATGATAAAAATGAAAATCATAACTTTCTTACAAGTGCTGGCGTTATAATAAAAAATTCCACGCTATCAGGTTTAAGTTTAAGTTGGTCTCGCCAGATTGAATATGTACAAAGAATGGCCATTGCACAGCTTCAAAAGATAGCTCAAGTGCACCTTACCCTACTTGGATATGAAGATTCAGATTTAGCTAATTTTGATATAACACTTGCTAGACCTTCTATACTTCATGAGCAAGAACGTATAGCATTATTGAAAGAAAAAGTAGACCTTGCCAACCAAATGCAAGAGAAAAATTTCATGTCAACTGATTGGGTATATGATAACATCTTCCAAATGAGTGAAGATCAAATAAACCGAGAAAGAGGTTTGATAGCTGAAGATGCTAAACGTAAATTTAGATACACTCAAATTGAACAAGAAGGTAATGACCCTTCTATATCCGGAGTATCTTACGGTACACCACATGATTTAGCATCTATTTATAAAAATAATGCATCTGGACCTGAAGATGTACCTAGTGGTTATGATGAAAAGAAGGTAGTAGGCAGACCTGTTACACATCATTCTATATACAATACAGATAAATCCCCTGAAGGAAGAGATCCTTTAGGTAAAAAAGATATGAAGGATACATATAAAAAGGATAGTCTAAAACCTAATCCCCGTAAAGGTATGTATAATGAAGGATTAAGTAGAAAAGACTTAGATAAAATAAGACCAGGCAAGAAGATTAAACTGTACGAAGAGGTAGAAACTAAAGAACTCTCTATACTAGATGAAAGAAATTTATCAGAGAGTGAATAATTGATATTTATTAAATATAGTTAAACTTATAAGCCTTGGCGAACAAACATAATAAATTGCGGAATACAGGTCTTCTATTTGAATTACTGGTTAGGCAATTCACAACAGACACACTTACTAAGAAAGAAGACTCTAGTTCAGTAGCAATATTGAAGGAGTACTTTAATAATACTGATATATTTAAAGAATACCAGATATACAATACAATAGCTAAAGCTAAGAATCTTTCAGATTCAAAAGCCGAAGTGTTATTAAGTGCATGTTTAGAATCCTACAAGAAGTTACCTAAAGATAGATTAAAAAATCAAAAATATAAGTTAATAGCAGAAATAAAGAAAAGTTATGATTTGGATGAGTTTTTTAAAGCAAAAGTTGATAACTATACTGTACTGGCATCTGTCTATAACTTGTTAGAAATGCATGCTAGCCCTAGCATTGATATAGATAACTATTCTAAATGTAAAAGTACTATTTTAGAGCATATTACTTCTAAAAAAGAATCCCAAGACAACAGTCTTATTGAAGAATTTTCTAAATCTGATGAAGGTACCAGGGCTTTAATATATAAGATGACTGTCAATAAGTTTAATGAACGTTATGAAGGGTTAGATAACTCTCAAAAAAGCTTGTTAAAAGAGTATATCAACAATATATCTACATCCAATCATTTAAAAGAGTATTGCAACAAAGAGATTAACACTATAAAAACAGAACTGAAGAGTTATATAAAAGCTATCCCAGATGAAGTTCGTAAGATAAAATTACAAGAGGTGTCTAACCTCATTAGTGAAATACCTTCATCAAGAAATGTAAATGAAAGTGATATCAGCAATATCCTAAGTTATTTGGAATTATTAAAAGAATGTAAATCATTAAAATAAATGTCTAGTATACCCGATACACTTACTATATCTACCTCTGAAGACATTTTCCTTAATAATAATTATAGGAACTCTTCAGTAGTAGAAACCATTAGCCTTATCAGCTCAATAGATAACAGGATATTTAACATACCTACAGGGTCACCTGCTCAAATTGTGTCTTTTACAGGATCATTGGCAGGTTCGTTAGCAGGTAACATACAGAGCTCATCCTTGGCTTATTTAAGACTGACTAATATAGATACACAAGGAACATTAAATCTCCTTGTTTCAGGCTCTATTTCAAGCTCATATGAAGTTCAACTACAACCTGAAAATTCATATACACTGAATAACACATGGATGTTAGGTGGTACAGAACATGTAACATCTATTTCAGCGTATGTATATAGTGGTTCTTCACCAATAGCATTAGAATATTATTCTGCAACTTATTAAAAATAACAAATGAATCTCAATACAAGATATCAACAAGTAAAGGCCGGAGAGTTTTCAAAAGTAGATTTCTTAAAAGAAGCTAAGGAAGATACTCGTGTTAATAAGATTTTTTCACACCTTAACTCGTATGAAGAGGTAATAAACATCTTTAAAGAAAAGGGTTATATTACTGAAGTTAATGACTTTACTCCTGAAAAAGAGTTTAATTTCATGTCTATATTAAAAGAGTCATTGAGTGATTTAGGCAACTTAGAAGATTTTTCTTATCAAGTACAACAAGTAAACCCTTTTGAGTATGAAAAAGGTTGGAGATATGAAGCTAGAGGTAAAAATCTAAACGAAGATAATGTAGTTATGTCTGCCCAAAAGAAAGCTATAGCTAATTTAAAGAAAGATCCATTATTCTACACTAAAATAGAAATGGGTAAGCATGCCCCATCTGAAAAGGAAATAGAAGCTAAAAAGCATATTGACATTTCAAAAGGTCAAAACTATGTTGACAAGAATAACCAGATGAAACCTGTTAAGATGACCAAACCAGATGTTAAAGAAGATGCAGAAAGGGTTAAAATTGAAAAAATCAAGACAAAATTGCTTGAGGATTTAAAAAAAAAAGCTTAACCGATAAGCAACTTAACGAAGGAACCTGGTCAAAGTTAAAGTATGCATCTGCCCAATTACATAAATTAAAACCTAATTCAAAAAAAGGATTAGAGTTACAAAAGTTTGTGCACCAGGAAGCAGACAAGCAAGTTAAAGATAAAATCTCCGAAATAGAAGATGAGATAAATAAAATAAGTCCTGAATTCCCTAATGAGGAGTCAAACGAAGATTTTTTAAAATGTGTATTTGTAATTGCCGGTGCCTATGACTCTGTAGTAGCTGCCACTAAGCTTGATGTTTCTGATAAAAACTACATAGACCCCCTATTAGCTAATAAGATAATAGATGGATTAAAAAAATACACTACAATTATAAAAGATCATGACCTAGCAAGTACCTATAAAGTATTCAAAGAGTCTTTAAATGAGAATGTACAAGTACTGCCAGGAGAGGGTATAACTCAAGTTTTACAAAAAATGACAGGTATTAAGCTTGGTGCAAGCCAAAGTGTAGATAACCTAAAGGCTGCTGTTGAAAAAGTAGGTAATGGTGATTACGAAAAAGGTCTTGAAGTAACTAAAAAGCTATTTACAAACAACGGTGCAGGATCTATAGACCAACAAGCAGATAAATTAAACGATGTTATTCAGCATGGGGGTAAGCTAGGGGATGCCTTTACTAAGGCTCAAGGAACATTCGGTAATAAAGGATTATTCTCAGTTAAATTGCCACCGGCCACTACAGAAAAAATTGTAAATACAGTAGCAAAAATAGCTAATAAAGCTTCACAAGCAACAAGCCATTTAGATACTGTAAAGCATGCTGGAAATACAATAAAACATGCTGCTGCCTCTATTGATTTTAATTATGCTCCGTATATAGCAGCAGCAGGAGTTATAATAGGTACTGGAATAGTTGTTGGAGCTGCTATAAAATATGCAAAATCTATAAAACCAACTGAATCTAGGTTAAAGACTTTACAAGGGTTAGAAGATAGATTACAACTAGTAGCAGAACCAGAGGATATATCTAAACCAATAGAGTTAAATCCTAAAGTGACTAATACTAAGACTAAAGAAACTGAAAAATCAGGAGTAACTGTGACTCCTCAAAACAATGAGCCTAAAAATGTAGCAACACCAACAGAAATAGAACCTACATCAGCAGATACCAAAGAAAAGAAGCCTGAAGTTAAAACAAAAGAAAAGGTTGATAATAAAAAGGCTTCCAAAGAAGATGAAGATAAAACTGGCAATACTACGAAAAAAGAATCAGAACTTACTAAAACTGTCAGAAAAGTATCTGGAGAAGAAGAAAAGAAAAAACCTGAAATTAAAACAAAGAAGAAGGAGAGTAATAAGGAGACTACTAAAGAAGATGAAAAAGCAATAGCAAAAGAAGATGAATTAGAATATGCCATCCCTCATAAGTATGATGTAAAATACCTAAAAGATAAAGAAGGAGTTGCTACAATAACCTTAACAGATTTAAAATATACCCCCGAATCTAAGAAACTTAAAAAGAAAGATATAGTAGTTGTAGTAGACCCTTTACTTAAAAAATATTATGAACGTCAAGCAAAAGAAAAAGGAGGATCTTTATATTCTGCATTAAATGACCTTTATAACAGACAATCTTCTGAAAAAAGAAAATTAATTATTGATTTATCGAAAGAACCTACTCAAGAAAAACTACAAAAGAAAGCTTTACAAATATCCAAAGCATCTAAATTATCTGATGAGCAAATAAAAGAAGCTTTTAAAGCTAAATTATTGGAAGACTTATATACACCTTCATTAAGATTATTTATACCAGATCCTAAAGGTAGACTAGTTGATAAAGATGATTTAGAAAGAGAATTAAGAAGTAACACCCCTGCTGACAATCAAAATTATGATAACGGTTCTAATGTATACACAAATAAAATAGATTCAGAAAGACTAGTAAAAATTGACACCCTTATATCACAAATGGGAGAGCCTGGAGTGGCTATGTATAACAAATATGCTAAAGCATACGGAGCTGAACCTTATGATGGGAGAGCTAAAGTATTCAATCCAGTACAAGTACCGGCAGATGACAGAACTTACATAGACGGTAACGGAGACGTAGAGCCTGTGAAAAATAAAACAAAAGAGGTCTTTGAATCTCAAAAACCAAACTTTGTACCTGAAGCACAGAATTTCCTTCAAACATTGAACGATATTTATAGAAGGTGCATTCCTAAAACAGGTATTAAACCCTTCATAGAACATTTAGATAATTTAGATATGAAGGATCAAGAACCTAAATTAGCAATGGCCTACATAAATCATAAACTAAAGGATACTAAGTGTGAATATAAAGAAGAATTGCAAAAAGCACTAGATAAAATAAAAGCTAAATACAAATCATAGAATGATACCATTAATAGAATATTTTCCAGTAATATTAACCGAAGCAGCTTCTTCATATACACCAGGTAAACCTCTTGTATTTAGGCATATATTACTTCAAAGAGCTAATTCAAAAAATAGAAACGGACGTATATACCCTAAATCAGTACTAGAGCCTGTATTAGAGAGGTATAACGAGGAGTTCGTAAAGACCAGAAGAGCCCTCGGAGAATTGGACCACCGATCGTCTATGATTGTGGAACTTAAAAATGTATCTCATTTAGTTACAGAAATGCACTGGGAAGGAGACGAAGTATATGGTGATATAGAAATATTAGATACCCCTTCTGGCAGAATATTAACAGAATTAGCAGTAAAGAAAATACCATTCGGAATCAGCTCCAGAGCCCAAGGTAGTGTAATGGAATCAGAAGATGCTATCATAGTTCAAAATGACTTAGAAATGATGTGTTTTGATACAGTATCTTTTGAATCAACACAAGGTTCCACTCTTGTTTTAAATGAAGGTTTAAATGCAATTAATAACAAGTATAACAAGATTGATAGTATATTATCGGACATAATATGTTCAAACACTAATTTCTGTCCTTGTAAATTAGATAAAAAATAATCCACGTATAATTTTCGTATATTTATTATTATAGGGGTATTCTTAATTACCCTTTACACACCTTAATATTATTACCTCCCATAGGTAATCAAGGTTAAAAACAAAAACACATTATACCTCCTCCTAATAGGTATACAAAATCAAAAACTAAAAAATTAAATGAAAAAAAGCGTATTGGAAGAAGCTTTGGCAGATGCTAAAGAACTAAAAAGAATGGCAATCGAATCGGCTAAATTATCTCTTCACGAATCAATTACTCCTGAAATCGAGAAATTACTTTCTAAGCAATTAAATGAAGATTTAAACGAAGAAGAAGAGTATGAAGATGAAGCTGCTAAACAAGAAGCTGGAAAGCCTAGCGTAATGGAGCAAATCTCTAGTCTTGGTCTTGATGAAACTACTTTAGCTGCAATTAAAAATGCATTAGGAGAAGGTTCAAACGAAGAAGAAGAACAAGATGAAGCTGCTGAAGGACAAGATGAAGTGGAAGAATCTTTTGATCTTGATACTGCATTAGCTGAAATTGAATCAAAAGAAGCTGACGATAAAGAAGATGAAAAAGAAGAAATGGACGAATCATTAGACATTGATGCTATTTTAGCTGAAATGGATTCTGAAGATGAATCTTATGAAGATTCAGAAGAAGATAATGAAGAAGATGCAAAGCATGAAGAAGATGAAGTAGACGAAGCCTTTGGTGATAAAGGTCCTGAAGCTGGTAAAACTGCTGAAAAAGGTAAAATAGTACATGCTGAACCAGACACTAAAGGATTTACAAAAGATTATATCGACATTCTTCACAAATTAGTTGACGACATGGCTAAAAGCTATGAAGCTGGCAAAGGTGCTGAAAAAGGTAAAGATATTAATACCGGTAAGGAAAATGAAACCAAAGGTAAAGGTACTGAAAAATTAGAAGAAGCAGCTCTAGCTAAACAATTAAAAGGTGAATTAAACGAATTGAAATTGTTTGCTGGTAAAAACATGTATTTAAATAAAGTATTGGTATTACCTAACTTAACTGAAGCTCAAAAAGCAAAAGCAATTACTGCATTTGATAAAGTTAAGACCCTTGATGGTGCAAAAACTACTTACGAAGTATTAAAAGCCTCAATCACTCCTACAAAAAGAAAACAATCAATCACAGAATCACTAGGATTTAGACAAAAAACTTCTGAAATTTTAATTGAGAGTGCTAAAAAATCAGAACCAATTCAATATTTACCAGAAGCTGTTGAATTCAAAAGAAGAGCTGGAATTAAAGATTAATCAAAAACAAAAAAAATAAAACAACATGAGTACAATCTCACAATTATTAGAATCATCTAGGACTATGGAGGACAAAATGCAAGTCCTTACCAAGCTAGAACAAAAATGGGCACCTACAGGTCTATTAGACGGTAGTGCTTTGAAAGCTCATCCTTACGAAAAACGTAATATGGCTTTATTGCTTGAGAACCAAAACAAGCAAATCTTAGTAGAAGAACAAACTACCAATAAAGGTGGTGCAAACTTCATAGCAGGCTCTGGCGAACAATGGGCTGGTATCGTTTTACCAATGGTTCGTAAAGTATTCGCTGAAATTTCTGCTAAAGAATTCTTGAGTACACAACCTATGAGCATGCCTTATGGTTTAGTGTTCTATCTAGATTTCCAATACAACAACCAACAACCTTATATAGGAGGTGGTGCAACTAGTAGATTTAATGTAGGTGACAGTGTATATGGTACTACTAACACTCCTGGTGTTGACCCATTCGGTGGTTTGTATGGTGCTGGTAAATTCGGATATTCTATGAACGAATATATAGCTATTGTACCTTCAGCTTCAATGACAGTAACAACTGCATCTTTAAGTGGTGCTGATACTAACTATAACGGTAATGTATCTGCATCTGCTGCTGCTTCTGGTTTACGTAAAGTAACTATCAACAGTGCTTCTGTAGTTATACCTAACCTTGATATAACTGCTGTAAGATCTTTCGTATTCACAGGTAGTGGAATCAGTGAAGGTGTTATCTATCCTGAATTTACTTCTTACAATAGTACATTTGACCAATTATCATTCATCGTTACAGGTAGTTTAACTACTGTTGCTGGTGGTGCTCCTAATGCAAATGTTACTACTTACTACTCAGTTCAAACTAGTGCTAACTTCCGTGGTGATTTTGAAGATAGTCCTTCAACTCCATTAACAGGTAGTAACGCTATCTCTGAAATTGACATCGCTCCTTCAAGTAAAGGTATCACTGCTAAAACTCGTAAGTTAAAGTATAGCTACACACAAGAAGCTCAACAAGATTACAACGCTTTCCAAAGCATTGATATCGAAGCAGAAGCTACAAGTATGTTAAGTGAATATATCTCTCGTGAAGTTGACTTAGAATTACTTGATTTAGTAAACCTAGCAGCAGCTCAAACTACAGAAGTATGGTCAGCAATCAACAACAAAACTTTTGATGCTACAACTAATACTTGGACTTTGAACAGTGCTACAACTGGATCTGGTTTCTACAACAGTCAACAAGATTGGTTCACCACTTTAGGTACTAAAATGCAAAGAGTATCTCGTGCAATCCATACCAAGACTCAAAGAGGTGAAGCTAATGTTGCAATGGTATCTCCAAAAGTAGCTGCAATCATCGAGTCAATCGCTGGTTATGCTGCTGGAACTGATGGTTCTAAAATGGAGTATGCATTCGGTAGTAAAGAAAGCGGTAAATTGAATGGTAAATTCAAAATACTTGTTAACTCTTACATGCAAGAGAATACAATCATCATGGGCTTTAAGGGTTCTAATTACTTGGATAGTGGTGGTGTATTTGCACCTTACATTCCATTGATTTCTACACCTCTTGTGTTCGATCCAACTACATTCAAAATGTCTAAAGCTTTATCAACTCGTTACGCTAAGTTGATAACTCGTCCGGAATTCTTCGGTAGAATTTATGTAGCTGACTTCAATAATTTCTAGTCTTAATTAACCAATAAAAACTGAAATAAGCCACTTCTAACAGAGTGGCTTTTTCTTTTATACTAATAAATTATTTTTTGCTATTTATTAATGAATCAAAAATTAATAGATGTCATCACTCCCTCACACTGACGAAGTTTACAAACCAAAGAGAGTTTTAAAAAATCCAATAAAGTTTAAAATAGAGTTAACTGAAGAGCAAAAATTAGCAAAAGCATCTGTTTATGAAAAAGATATTACATTTATACTGGGGACATATGGCACAGGAAAAACGAATGTAGCGTGTAACATAGCCTTAGACATGCTTTTTAAGCGTCATAATGACATAGATAAGATTTATATAGCTAGACCTATAGATTTCTCAGCTACTGGTTATTTATCTGGAGATTTTTCACAAAAAGTAAAATTTCATATTATGCCTATCATGCAGAATATGTATGCATCCTACGGTAAAGAAAAGATAGATAAGTATTTAGAAGATGGCACTATCGAAATATTACCTATCGACTATATGAAGGGAATGAACCAAATGAATAGTGTAACAATAATAGATGAGTTTGAAGATGTAAATTATAAAGACTTTAAGATGATCTTAACCAGGCTTTGTAAAGGTAGTAAACTTATTTTTACAGGTTCTGAAGAGCAAATAGATATTAAAGATAGTTGTATACCTTACATAAAGAAGTTAAAAGACTCTGGATTAGTAGGTTATCATGTACTTACTATTAACCAAAGAAATGAAGCTATTCAAAAAATAATTGATTTCATAGATACCCATTAGTTTGATATTTATACTAATAACAATTTAAATTTAAAACTTTGGCTACCGCAATAGATATCCCCCAATATGCAGAATCACTGGTTCTGAGACCGGTCAAAGGTAATACCAATTTTGGATATTACGACAATGACCCCTCATTTTTATCAGATGCACAAAAGTTTGCCAATTATGCTTACAGAAAGCTTGGTGGTATAATGGAGGATATCGAGTTACAAGATTTGCATTATTATACTGCTATAGAAGATGCAGTAACCACTTTTGGAAAAGAGCTATATGAATATAAGATAAGGGAGAACTACCTCAGCCTAGAGGGTTCTCCCACTGGCTCTGTAACACTAAATAATACTGTAATACAGCCTAATCTAGGCACTATAATAAGACTTGCACAGGATTATGGTACAGAGACTGGTACAGGCGGTAATACGACTTGGTATACAGGCTCTTTTCAAGCTACTATCGGAGTACAAACATACGACCTAAATGAATGGGCCATGTCATCTTCTGTAGTAATGCCTGGAGATGCTATAGAGATAAAAAGAGTATTCTATGAAATACCCCCTGCTGTAACAAGATTCTTTGATCCGACAGTTGTAACTGGGATAGGTTATGAAAGTCTTTTAAGTAGCTTTGGATTTGATACCATGAGCCCGGCTGTTAATTATACCATGATGCCTATATACTATGATTTATTAAGGGTACAGGCTATAGAATTTAACGACATGGTAAGAAGGTCATCTTATACTTTTGAGATGACTAATAACATTCTAAAAATATTTCCTATACCTGTTTGGGAGAGAGAAATAAGATTTGAATACATTAAATTATCTGAAAGAAACTCCCCTTATAGGTCTGTAGGAGGTGTAGTACCTCAAGGTAATATTACAAACATATCTAATGTACCTTACGATGCTCCTGTATATTCACAGATAAATATGATTTTTAAGAAATGGATATTTGAGTATGGAGTAGCAATATGTAGGGAGATATTAGCCGGCATAAGAGGTAAATATCAAACAGTACCTATACCAGGTAATGATTCAAGTGTAACTCTTAACGGAGATGCACTAAGAGCTCAAGCAGATGCAGACAAAGATAAACTAATACTTCAGTTGAGAGATACATTAAATGCATCTTCTAGACAAAAGCAATTAGAAATGAAGGCTGCTGAAGCACAAAGTATGAATCAGATAGAGCAATATGTACCTATGCTAATTTACGTAGGATAAAAAGATAATAAGACATGCCTTTATACGGACGAGTAATAGATTCAGCTTTTATCAGAAGGGTAAACAGAGACCTTATTAACAGGGTAATGGGTGAGGAGGTAGGTTATTATAAACTTTCTCTTGCAGACACTCAAATAGATATATACGGAGAATCAAGTAGTAAGATGTATTTTAATCCTGTATTGCTTACTTGTATTGTAGGAAGAAATCCTCAACAAAATAATCAAACATCTTATGGTAGTGATACAGACAGGCTAATGTCTTTCTCCTTTCTTAAAGCTGACTTGATACCTATAGGACTAGTGCCGGAAAAGGGGGATATTATTATGTGGAATGAATCTTATTTTGAAGTAGATATACCTATAGAAGACCAACTAGTGGTAGGCAAAGACCCTAATTATGCTTTAGAAGATTCTAATAAATACTACGGTATGTCACTATCCATAACTTGTGAATCCCACCTCACTCATATTAATAGATTAAATATCATACAAAGTAGATAAGTGATATTTATTAATTACAGATGCCGACCCCAAGAAGAAATCAGACTATCAAGCCTAGGCCACAAACAGAGCCTGAAGCATTCAACAATGCTATAGACCCTGTTATACCTAATACTAAACCAGATTTACCCGATTTACAAAATAGAGTACATCAAATTAGTCAAAAAAATGATGAACTAAGGGATTACTCAATAGGCCTTGAAGATATAGATACTGCGGTGTTCTACTACTTCAGAGAGGTTATAAAACCGTATGTAATAGAGGATTCAAACAGGGTCTCAGTTCCTGTTATATACGCAAACCCAGAAAGATTTAAATCAGCACAGTATGACGGAGATATACGCGATAAAGATGGTAAAATCTTATTCCCTGTTATTACAATAAGGAAAGTAGACATAGAAAAGGTTAGAACACTTGGTAATAAAATAGACGGCAATATAGCTCATAATCATTATCTATTTGAACAAAGGTATACTAAAGAGAATCAGTATGATAATTTTTCAGTAGTATTAAACAGGGTTCCTGTAAAGAAAATACAAGTCCTTACTGTACCTGATTACCACAGAATAACCTATAGTTGTGAGATTCATGTTAACAATGAACGTGATTTAAATAAGATTCTAGAAGCTGTAACATATTCATCTTATTCATATTGGGGAGACCCAAAGAGGTTTATGTTTATGGCTATGATAGATAGTGTACCTATTACTAGGGAAGTTAATGCAAGTGAGAACAAGAAGATAAGCTCTACATTCAATATTATCTTAAATGGATATATCATTCCAGATTCCATTAATCATTACATGTCAACCAACCCTACTTACTACTCAAAGGCAGCAGTAGTATTTAACAATGAGACAGTAGTACCTATATTCAATAATAAACAACAGAACAAAGTATCCTATGTTACTACTCAGCCGTCTATTATAATTAACAATAACACTAATTCTAGACTTGTGGATGCATATTTATCTCTTGTAGTATCTAAGCAAGCTTCATCTGAAGATATAGCCTCTAATAGCTTCTATTTGAGAAATTCAAGTATTGCTATAGCACCATCAGGATTACCTGCCACATCTGTAGATAATTTTACAGTTACTATAAACGGACAAGTAATAGGTACTCCAGACATAACAGCTATAACACAAGTAGGAGCAGATGTACAAGTAATACTAGATACCTTCAAGCTAGGGTATGCATTACAACCATCATTTGAAATAATTGTAAAAGGAAAATTTAGCAGCTAATGCCTCATATCTACGGTTCACAACTTGAAATACCTTTTATCCTCGCAACAGGAAGTCAACAACTATTATACGTTGACCAAAATGGTATATCTGGTTCTTTTGTAGGTAATTTAACAGGTACTGCCTCTTATGCTCTAAATGGTGGTGGTGGACAAGTATACCCAACTTACTTAGTTCCTTTTGGAGATGGAGTAACATCTGGAGGTACAACTAGCGGTCAATTTGTATTCAATTCATCCTCATATTTCAATGTAGAGGTAGACTTTGAAGATAAGAGTGCAGGGCATTGGTCTGGAGTAGGTGCCTCTGGTTTATGGGGAGAGAATTCATCAAGTTATTCTTACTTAGAAGTAGGTTACAATAATACTGGATATACGTTTTCTGGAGTTATAAATACCAACGCAGGTATTTTCATGAATGATTCAGGGTTAACTATAACTAATTTTAATAATACGTTATATTGGCCTACAGGTAGTGGTAGTAGTGGAAGTGCACTTGTAACAAACGGTGCAGGTAATTTAGTATTTAGCCCTCAAGTCCCAACTGCATCATATGCTAGTACAGCATCATATGCAGATACAGCATCTTATGCATTGAGTGGGTTGTACATTATCATATCAGGTTCTAATACTATATCAAGTTTTACAGGACAATCTACTTGGTACTTTAACCACAATTTGAATTATCAAGATGTTGTTGTTCAAACATTTGATTCAAATTACAATCAAATTATCCCTCAAAACATACAACTTACTGATGCAAATAATGTAACTATTACATTTCCAGTAGCAGTAGATGGGTATGCAATAGCAGTAGTAGGGGGTACTTCTGGGGTAGGTGGTGCATATACACCTCTAATAGTAAAGACTAAATCTCAAATAGATACACTCATATCTACAAATGAACTAACACCTGGGGCATCATACTTAATAACAGGAGTAAACACGTCATTGTATGGGGGTACGGATATTATACTAGAAGCTACATCCCATAATACATTGAGTTTATCGGGAAAAGGTAAATTCTATAATCCTAATTACCCACATAATAACAATGGAAATAATATATGGACTAACATAAGTTACATATACACATACTCAACTTCCGGCGCATTTAATGCAAATGAAGACATAACTGCTGATAATGGAGCTACAGGTACGTTATATACTACATTAAGTTCTAGCCAATTTATATCATCTTCTGGAGATTGGACTACAGCTAATCATATAACAGGTAATTCAACTGGAGCCACAGCTTATATTGATGGAGTTGATATACAATCCTATGCAGTATCATCCTCTGTATTTTGGGGAGGAAAAGCATGGGTAAACTTAACAGGAAATATAGGCTATTCAAGTAATGTATTAAATCTAAATACAAATGATTGGCAAGCAATCCCATACTCTAATTTAGATTACTACAATGTAGTATGGGACGAAATACAATATGATTATACCCATGATCTTATTATTTACAGGAAAGACTCCGCTAATAATGTAGTATTAACTAGTAAGGCTAACGAAGACTATAATCAAGATAATTTTAGTAATTTTTATTCTATAAATACATTTCAATGGGGTAATCCTTACTCTTATTCTGGTAATAGAGGGGTAGGTGAAAATTATATATATAGTTCTTATTGTGAGAATGTAAATTTTACAGGACGTAATTTCATATGTAACACATTCACTCAGCAATCAGGCTTAACTAGTGGTAATTTCGGTAAACGAAATTCACATTTTAGTTATAACAATATTTTAAATAATTCAGTATTGTATAACAATAATTTTTCAAATTCAACTTTTAGTTATAATACATTAAATGCCAGTTATGTAGGGTATGACATATTCAGCGCAGGATCTAATTTAGCTAATAATAGTTATATAAGCAGTTATATGGGTGGTAATACATTTGATAGTATCGGTCTAAATAATAACACTTTTAACAATAGTGGTATGTATGATAATAAGTTGCTAAATTCCAATATATCCAACAATACACTAAATAACAATGGTTCTATTGGTAACATCACATTAACAAATTCCACAATACAATATAATAATATCCAAAACAATGGAGGTTTTTCATTTTCAAATACTATAGACTCTAAAACATTACAATATATAACTTGTGAGAATGTAACTTTGAGTATGGACATATCATCAGCAACTGATATTTATAATGGGTACACTAAAAGAGTAATAGGTAGACAAGATGGAACTCCAGTATTAATGTTCATCGACAATTCAAATACTCAAATAATAGAAGCAGTAACAACATAAAATAAAAAATAACATGGCAACAGTAAATTTTGACGAATCAGTAGGAGGTTTAGCAGCAAAGATAACTCCTTTCAAGGCAGTGTTTAATGATACAGAAAATGTAACACACCTTCGTATAACACTTACAAATGATAATCAAAAAGATAGAGCAAGTCTTTGGTGGGAAGTAATAGATTCAAAAGGTATAAAACATGTATCTGGCACATTAGTACTAACAGGTGAAGATTACATTAACTACAATGTTTCAAAAGAAACAAGGTTTACCTATGTAGCTGGTAAAATAGGTGTTACATTCATTTAATCTAGTCAATGACGATATATTCTCCGATAGTATCTGGATCTTTAGAAGTAGCTGGTAACGTAGTAGTATCAGGGTCAGGCGATAGCTTATTAGATATAGTAGCTACCGACCAAGGACCTTGGACATTTCGTATGTTTAACACTACATTTTCATCAAGTGCAGCACTAGAAGGGTTTATATGGGATACAGGCAGGGCTTCTATAGGTACCGAAATAGACAATACTATAGAACTATCTACCAACAATAGGTATGATAATCCTCAATTTACAATATCTAGCTCATTTGTAAAGATAGACAGCGTACCACTTTTAATAAGAAATAGCAGTGCGCAATGGGTAGATAATGATGGAAATGTAAATGCACAGATTAATAGTGATGGGAGTGGGTATTTGGGTGGAAGTAATCCTTACGGTGGTAATATTTTATTTAATAATAATGGAAATTTTACTATAAATAGCGATAATTATGGTGATGCTTTTTTTCAAGTTGCTTCTCAATCAAGATATATTTTTATAGGAGATTTAAATAATGATAATAACAGTACCTATATAAAATTAGACGACAACACACAAACCATCACAGCCAACGCCACCAATGGCTATACGTTTAGTGGAGGTAATGCTAATTTCAATAATAGTGCAATAGGGAATTTTGATAATAATAATTGGGAAATTCTTGAAAATGGACTAGTTAGAGGTACATCTTTACAAGCTATAGATGCATATAATAGTTTTGAAGCAGATATTAATTGGAATAATGGATTTATTGGATTAGGAACAGATAATAATAGTTATGCATATAGTTATCAGTTAAATGCAAATGGAATAGCTGTATCTTATTTTGATTATATTGGTAATCAAAATACTTTTAATTCAAATGCATATTCAGTTCAAGGAACTTATGGAACAGATGGGAGTAGTTATCAATTAGCAGGCAATGGAATTAATCTTGTTTATCAAAATAATTCTATTTTTAATATTGATGCAAATGGTAACGTAACAGCCAATAGCTTCATAAAAACAGGAGGAACATCAGCACAATATTTAATGGCTGATGGTAGTGTTAGTTCTGGACCTACTGTTTATAGTACACTATCCCAAATATTAACTAATGGTAATACAACTAGCGGTAATAATATAATTATATCAGATAATGATAGTATTTATGCTGCTGATTTTAACACAGATTATTCAAACCCCACCTCACAATTTGTTATTAGAGGTTCTAATGCTGCCATTGGTGGGACAAGTCAAGGTGGTGGAAATATTATAATACAGGGTGGGGCATCTTATACAGGAGAAAGCCAAACAGCAGGAGATGTCATCCTTAAAGGGGGTGTAAATAACTATGCTGGACCACTTAATAATGGGTATGTAAGATTATTTACAGCTAATACAGAAAGAGTAACAGTTGATAGTGCTAATGGATATGTGGGGATAGGAACAACTTCTCCTACTGAAAAATTAGAAGTAAATGGTAATGTTAAAGTAAGTAATAGAATAACAGCAGATGATGGAACATTTAATCAGACATTAAGTGTTGGTGGAGCAAGTGCTGGAAGTACAGGAGATATTGCAGCTAGTGGAGATGTTTATGGTAATTCATTTATTACAAGTGGTGGTACATCTGCACAATATGTAGCTGGAGATGGTTCTTTGATAACTTTTCCAACTATCCCCTCTGTAGGCACATGGGGAGCTTTAAATTATCCTACATGGTCTTCTGGTACTCCTTTTATAAAAATGACTACTGCTGGTACATTTGCTCTTGATACAAATACCTATTTAACTTCTGTAGGGATAGCTAATTTAACAGCTACAGGAACACCTTCTTCTTCAACATATCTTAGAGGGGATAATACTTGGGCTACTATTTCTGGAACCATATCAGGACTTACTTCTGGACAAGTAGCATTTGCTAATGATACTACTTCAATAACAGGAAGTTCTAATTTTACTTGGAATAATTCAACAGGTCAATTATCAACTACAAATACAGGTGTAAATACCATACCTTTAATAATTAATAGAACTGGTAACAATAGTCCTGCATTAGGAGGAGATTTAGGAAGCAGAAGTATTGCTTCTTTTACGGCAGGAAGTAATGTTACATATATACATCAAGGTGCAATTAGCAATCTCAGTGGATTAACATTAAATCCATTTGGAAGTTATGTATCAATAGGAGGTACATATAATAGCCAAGGTTCAACACTTAATGTTTATGGATATGGAACTACCCATAATAGCAACTCATTTACTGTATGGAATAATCTTGGTAATTATGGAAACATCAATGCAAGTTTCCCAATGTTTAATGTTTCTAGTGGAGGAAATGTAACTATTGGCTTTGATTATAACACTTCATTTACAGTACCTTCATCTTTATTTCAAGTTTACCAATCAAATACAGGTATAGGTACTGTATCTACATCAGGAACTACAGTTACTGGTACTAATACACAATTTACTAATACTTTTAAAGTAGGAGATACTATTACAATTGCATCAGTAGCATACACTATATCAGCTATAGCATCTAATACAAGTATGACTACAAGTACCCTTCCTACTTTATCAAATCAATCATATAATGTATCTAGTGCAAATAGATTTAATGTTTATGGTAATGGTAATATAGTATTTGGCTCTACATCTTCAATGTGGTATGATGCTAGATATGGTGCTTTAAATATAGGATCATCTGCAAGTCAATCTACTTATAAACTAAATGTGAGTGGGTCTGTAAATGCCACTTCATACAATGTATCAGGAGGAACATCAACACAGTTTCTTAAAGCGAATGGAACACTTGATAGTAATACATATTTAACATCTGGAGCAGCTAGTGGAAGTTATCAACCTTTAAATTCCAATTTAACTTCTATAAGTGGATTATCTTACTCCTCATTAGGGTTTTTAAAGATGACTGCTGCTGGTACATTTGCTTTAGATACAAATTCTTATTACCTATCTTCCAATCCTAGTAATTACATCACTTTATCTTCCATTTCAGCAGGGACAGGTATTTATTATAATAATACAACAGGTGTTATAACATCAACAATAACACAATATACTGATAGTAATGCTAGGGCTGCTATCTCTCTTACTACAACAGGTAGCAGTGGTTCTTCATCTTATTCCTCTTCTACAGGAATATTAAATATTCCAACATATACATTAGTTGGATTAGGAGGATTATCATTATTAGGAGGAGATTTAACAGGAACAGCAGGATCTGGTTATCATGGATTTATTTCTCAATCAGCAACACCTTCTACTCCTTCTTCAGGATTTAGATTTTATGCCGATAGTACAAATAGACTTTCCTGGATAGGAACAAATGGATATACAAGAACATTTGATGGGACATCTAACACTGATAATAGAGTATATACACTTCCAAATAGAGATATTACATTTGATAATATTACAACATCTTCCACCACTAATGGTACAGGATTCTTAAAAGGAAATGGCTCAAATATTTCTTTTGATAATAGCACATATATTACAGGATCAGCAGGTTCTAATGGACAAATACAATTCAATAATTCTGGAGCTTTTGGAGCTTCAAGTAATTTACAATGGAATAATTCTTCTAATTATTTAGGGATAGGTCAGCTTTCAACTCCATCAGGTACACCTACTACATCAACAGCAACAACAGGCGGTACTTTAACTGCTTCTACATATTATTACAAAATAGTTGCAATAGATGGTAATGGTAATACAACATTAGCTGGAACAGAAAAATCTCAAACAACAACAGGAAGCACATCAACTGTAACAATATCATGGACGACAGTAGCAGGGGCATACTCTTATAGAATATATCAAGGTACTGTTTCTAATTCACAAACACAATACCTAACAGCAACAACAAATACTGTAATAGATATAGGAAGTGGCTACACTACAGGCAGTAGTTTACCAAGTAGTAACACTACCTCAATGAACTACATAAACAGCAGTTCAAACAACTTCTTAAACGGTATTACAGTTGGTAAAGGTAATGGTAATTTATTTAACAATACAGCAATAGGTGTTGGCGCATTAAATGTTACAATAGGATCAGCAAATACAGCAGTAGGATATAATGCATTGTTATCAGTCACATCAGGAAGTAATAATGCTGCTTTAGGTTCAGGTGCAGGATACCAAATAAATACAGGGGCTAGAAATTTAGCAATAGGGACAAGTACATTAGCTGCTTTAACTTCTGGAGGGAACAATGTAGCAGTAGGATATACAGCACTTAATGGAATAACTACACAATCAAACAATGTAGCTATTGGGGATTTATCAGGTAGATTTATATCAGGAGGTTCTACTGCTAATACAGGCTCTTCAAATAGTGTATTTATTGGACAAGCCTCTTATCCTTTAGCTGATAATCAAACCAATCAAATAGCCATAGGCTATCAAACAGTAGGCTTAGGGTCTAATACATCTGTAATAGGTAATTCCTCAACCTTAGTACATGGTATATGGGGGAGGACACTAATAGGTACATCAACATTGCCAAGTGATGATGGTAGTACGATGTTGCAAGTTGGAGGTAATATTAGCATTAATACAATGCCATCTAATCTAGCTCTATTAAGTGTTAATCAACCTACTACAGGTATAGGAACAATAGTAATAAATAGTTCAGGAGCTGTAACAGGTACAGGTACACAATTTACAAATACATTTAAACTTACAGATACCTTTACTTGTAATTCTGTACTATATACCATTACAGCTATTTCTTCTGATACAGCAATGACTGTATCTCCTACAACAGCTCAAACTAGCCAAGGATATACATTAACAGGAGGTAGTAGATTTAATGTTTATAGCAATGGAAATATAACATTTGGAGCTAGCTCAGGAACAATTGGAGGTGCTAATAGTAAAATGTGGTGGGATGCAGCTAATAACGCTCTTAATATAGGAACTTCTACTATTCAAAGTAGTTATTTATTAAATGTTAATGGTTCTGCAAATATTAATTCACAATTGTATATAGGTGGAGGTTCTGGTAGGGGCATCTTTGTAAATAAAGCAGGTTCTTCCCCTACATGGATTTCTGTAGCACTAACTAATACTACAGTTTCAGCCGACTTAGGGTTAGCAGGAACAACAAATGATTTTTTCGCAGGCACATCAGCTAACGATATATGTTTTAAAGCATATTCAAATAGTGGTAGTTCAAGATTTTTTATAGGAGCAACTGCTGTATCAGTAGCTAATATAGTTCTGTTTTCATCAGGAGCTATTGTTATGGGAGCTACTACTGATGATACTATAAATAAATTACAAGTATCAGGAAGAACTAAATTAAATGGACAAGTTTCTTATGGTGGAACTACACCTACAATAGCTGCTGGAACAGGAGCTGGGACATCTCCCACTGTATCAATAGCAGGAACAAATAATGGAGGACTTGTAACAGTGACAACTGGAACTTTACCTTCAACATCATCCACTGTAGTTACTATAACATATACAGGAGCTTTTGCAACAGGAAGTCAAGTAGTATTATACCCCACCAACAGTAATACAGCTTTATTATCAGGAGTATCTATGGTATATACAACAGGAACCACAACTACATTTACAATAACAGCAGGAATAACAGCATTAACAGCAGCAACAACTTATGCATGGGCTTACCATGTAACAGGATATTAAATACAAACTTATGATAACATTTACAAAATCAATAGAACTAATAAAAGATGAATTATTTAAACCCCAAATGGGAACATTCACTTTATTAGATGGAATAATTACAGATGAAAATAATGTTCAATATGTAAAACTACAATTTGAACTATTACAAAATCATCAATCAGGAAATAAAACAGTGAGAACTGGAATAGTATCAGTACCTAAACAAATGTTTGATACCTTATCTATCAGTTATGACGGACAAATAGGAACTCCATCTGCATGTAAAGATTTATTACAAAATTTTAATATCAATGACTTAAGTGACTAATATATGAAACAAATCATCATTTCAATTTTACTGATTATAGTAGCTATTCTATTAATGTTATTATTGTTAATACCAGCTATAATTTGGCAATGTAGATGTATATTTAAAGAACATAAGCCTTACTCATACATGTCAAATCTTCTATTCTCTATAGCTCAATGTATAGACGAATTAGGAAATGTTGCATATCAAGAGTTATGGAATGATGTATTGATTACAAGTAAAGGTTACCGCTTCGGTCTAGCAAGTGAGCGTATCAGCAGCGTAATCGGAAAAAACTTATTAATGGGTACACTATCCCCTACAGGAAAGTGGTTAAATAACATACTAAACAAAATAGAACCAAACCATACAATAAATTCTATACAAAGGAATGTATAATTATACTATCTTTGCAATAAATTAAAATTAAATTAAATGGAGTTAACAAACAACGAGTTATCAATTCTAGTAGAAGAAATCAACGATGCAATTGGTAAAATAAGTAAAGAAGGCGGACAGCCTCTTAAGTTCAATCTTACTGTACTATTTGAAAAAGCACTTGAAGGTATAAAACCCTTTAATAAGCTAAAGGAAGAGTTTTTAAAAGAAAAAGGAACCCCAGGAGAGAATGGTACCTACTATATCCCCCAAGTAATAGATAAAGATAAACCTATTACAGAAGATAATCTAACCACTGAGTTTAAAGAATTCTTAGATTTATTAAATCAGAAAGTAGAAATTACATTTAAAATGATTCCTGTTTCATATTTTGAAAAGTTAAATTCAGATAAGCTATATCCTATTCTATCTAAGTTTGTAGAGTTGTAGTTTAGGTATTTCATCCTAGAGAATATAGTTGATATTTATTATTATAGGGTAATAGCCCTAAGTAATTAATTTAATCAAAATGACTGAAAAACTATCAACTACAGGGGTTTATACCAGCGAAGTAAACCAATCGTTTATAGCTCCCATACAAGTACCGGACGGATGTGCAATTGTAGGACCTACTCAAAAAGGAGAGGCATATGTACCTACTAGTGTACAATCACCAGGACAATTTAGTGCAATATTTGGTACAGAAACTTCTAATACCTATGTACCTCAAGCTGTGTATAATTACCTACAAGCAGGTGATTCTATACTAGTTACAAGAGTATTAGGTAATGGGGGTTGGCAGTATACCCCAGCTAAATCCTTAGCTGCAATTGTACAACCGGCCGTATCAGCTTCTCTAGGAAGTACAGCTTCAGTAAGCATACCTACTGCATCTTTATTAAGTTCTATATCAGGGTCTAATCAACAATTGATTACTCTTGCAGGAGCAAATACAGAATATTTTTATGGATATGATCCTACTCCAGTAGTAGTATCAGGATCTATAGTAGTAGATGTTCCAGCTACTGCAACTTTATATATTACTGACACAGGTAGTATAGGTAGTAATGTTATCTATACCTTAAATGACCCTCAATCAGGAAGTACAGTATTAGGGTCTTACAGTCAGATAACAACTGGATCTTATTTATTAGATGTAGCTTACGCAATAAGTTCTTCAATATCAGGTAATTCACTAAATTACACAAGCTCTGTAGATTCTAAAGGTAATGTTGTAATAACAGCTCCCTACGGAAAAGGAGATACTTTAAATGGAAGTTTAATTACTCTATCCTCTGTACCAGAGGTTAGGGCATCTGGTTCATTATTAATACCAGCTCCAAGTGCTATTAATAATTCTTATATGATAGTTAATCTATCAGGTACAAGGTTATTTATATATAATCCAGCTTCTTATTCAACTAATGATTTAGGTAATCTAGTTGCATCACAAGCCAATGCATCAAGTGGATTTAGTGCTTCTTATAACTCAGGTACTACCAAAGTAACCTTTTATGCACCAATCGGATTAGGTTATTCTGGAAATAACCTTGTCGGTAGATGTAATATAGGGGCTGTAAGTAGCTTTACATTTTCAGGAGGATCTTACGGAACTCATACAGAATCTCCAGCTTATACTACTATTAATACTAGTAACTTGACTGCTTATACTCCTTCTGTAAATGGAAGCTATTGTACATTCAGTCTAAATATTGTAGATACAAATAATAATTTAATTACATCATTAGGGTTGTATACAATAATGAGTTCTGATATAGATTCTCAAACAGTTACTACACACTTCTTATCAAATATAAATGCATTAGGTAATCAAGGATTTACATTAACACCTTCAGCAACTTATAACCAAATTTATTTAAAATACAAACCTGGGCATGGTTCTAGTGTAAATACTAATTTAACAGGAGGTTATATATGTAGTTTAGTTTACACAGAGTATGATAGTACTGGTAATGCAATAGGATATGGAGGTATAGGCACTTATAACTTCATAGGTGGAGTAGACCCAGCTTTACCTTTAGATACACCAGCCACTCCTTTTGAAGGGGGTGTAACAGGAAATACAGGATCATACCAAGTTATAAAGGGAGGTCCTGATACAGACAGACTAGGAGCTATTTACTTTATAAATACAGGTAGTAAAGCAAGTCAAGTAAGTAATCTTTTAAATACAATTAATAACTATAGTAGTCTAACTAATGTAACAGGTTCTTTATCTGGAGGTTCTATAGTGTTATCATCCATAACTACAGGATCTATCTATAATTCTTATTATGCAGGTTCAGCCCCTACAAGTTCAGGAATAGTACCTTCTGTATCACAATCTATGTTCTACGGAGGTTTAGATTCAATTGCAGCAGTACCTGGAAGCGTGATAGGTATACTACACCCTTCTCTTAATAACCACCCTTCTTTAACAAGTTTAAATAACTCAAATTTATTTGGAACCTCAAACAACAGCTTAAGCCTTAGCCTTTCTGGTAATCAAGTTAATCAATCTGGAATTGTATCAATGTACAATACAGACAAGAACTTTTACACCAAAGTATTAGGAACAAATGCACAAGCTTCTACAGGAGGTGCTTTTGCTTACCTTTACTTCCAGAGTGCATCTTTAAGTTCAACTACACCTGTTACACTAGCTCTTCAAACTGGTAATTGTACATTCACATCTTCTTACGCAGAAGGATACGATTCAGCAGCAACTCCATGGGTATTATCAGATGCTAATACAAGATTATTCTACTTTGAACATAGGTCACAAGGGTTCATGACAAATACAGATGTAAAGGTATCAATTACCAATATAACTGTAAATCCAGACCCTAGTATATTTACTACCTTCTCTATCTTAGTAAGACAATATGGAGATACAGATAAAACACCTGTAATACTAGAACAATACAATCAAGTAACATTAAATCCTGATGCACCTAACTACATCGCAAATGTAATAGGAGATAAGTATAATTACTATGATTCTTTACATAACAAAGTAGTATCAAAAGGAGAATTTGATAACGTATCAAATTATATTAGAGTAGTTGTTTCCGAAATGGTATCTAAAGGTAACGTAGCAGCTAACACTTCTATATCAGGTCACGAACCTTTATTTGAACCAATAGCAGGTTTTGGTAGCTTATATAGCTTACCTGCCATAAAGTATGTTCAATCTAACTCAGGTTCTTATTTATATAGCGGATTTGATTTTTCAAATGTTGATAATAGTAATTACTTAAACCCAGTTCCACTAGAAGCAGGATACGGTAATAACATACCATTCACACTACCTTCTAACGATAATAAATTCACCTTGCCTTTACAAGGAGGTACAGATGGTACTTCTTACTCAACCATAAAGAAAATAGGATCTGATATCGCAGCAGATGGTACCAATGTATTCGGGTTTGATTTATCAAGTGTAAGTTCAACTGGATACCTAGCTTTCAAACAAGCATTAGACATCTTATCAAATACTCAATTATACAAATATGGTATATTAACTATGCCTGGTGTAATAGAGCAATATCACGGTGCTGTAACTGCATATGCACAAGCGATGGTTGAAACTAGAAAAGATACTGTATACCTAAGAGATTTAACAGGTGTAGATGAAAGTGTAAATGCTGCAATAGAAGTAGCTTCAGGATTAGATAGCACATACAGTGCCACTTACTATCCTTGGGTTAAAGTAAATGACATAGGATCTTCTAAAAAAATATATGTACCTCCAACCGTATTAGTACCACAAGCTGTGGCATACACAGATAGAAATGCAGCACCATGGGTAGCTGTAGCTGGAACAGGAAGAGGTACACTGGGTGGAGCTATAGATACTAAAAATAGATTATCTAAGGCTGAACAAGGAGCTTTATATGATGCTAACATTAACCCAATAGCTAAAGCCCCTAATACAGGTGTGGTGATATTCGGCCAAAAGACTTTATCAAAACAAAGTACAGCTTTAAATAGATTAAATGTACGTAGATTACTAATCACTTTAAAAGATTATATATCTACACTAGCAGCAGACTTAGTGTTTGACCAAAACCTTAATTCAACTAGAACTACATTTGTAAACAAAGTAAATCCATATTTACAAACTGTACAACAAAATGGAGGTATAACAGCTTTCAGTGTAAGATGTGATTCGAATAATAACTCAAATACAGATGTAGCTAATCATATTTTAAATTGTAAAATACAGATTATCCCTACAATGTCTATTGAATACATCTTACTTGAATTTGATATCACCCCTCAAGGAGCAGTATTCAGTTAATAATTACTAAACCTTATATTTATTACTATAAATAAAAAATAAAAACAATGCCAATTCTTTCCGCACAAGATATGTTACCTACAGTGTTTGAACCTATCTTGTCACACAGGTTCGTACTTTACTACAGAGACATCCCTACCTACATGATTAAAAGCATAGACGGCCTAGGCTGGGATGACGGTAGCGTGACGATTGATTATATTAACGCTTATACAAGTTTTAGGGCTAAAAGAAGGTACTCAGATATAAATTTAAGTTTATATGACCCAGTATCTCCTTCTGGAGCACAGGCTCTGGAGTCTCTTGGGTTATTGCAATACGAGTTGCTTTCAGGAAGATCAGCGTATTTTGATGTATACGCAACTGATTTTTCTTTACAAGTACTAGGACCTTCTGGAGATATAGTGAGGGAGTGGATAATTAAAAAAGCATTTATAATGAATGCTAAATATGGTACTTATGATTACTCTACAGAAGTTTATACTACTATAGATATTACTATTAAGCATTCAGGACTCGTACTTAATTACTAGTTTATATATCTATATACTTATATATTTTATTATGTGATAATAAATCCGTATCTTTGTGGTACGGATTTTTAATTAAAAGTGTAAATATAATATGGATTTTAAAGTATGTAAATGTTGTAAAGAAACTAAATTAGTATCAGAATTTTATAAGGATAAAAGATACCCTAACTCTTATAGTGTATTATGTACAAGTTGCAGTAAAAAATCAGCGGTTGACTTAGAGATACATAGATCAACTGTTGAGATATGTTGTAATAAATGTAATATTATAAAGCCTGTCAGTGATTTTATTAAATCTAAGCACAATATCAATGGTTATGAATATAGATGTAAGGATTGTAATAAGCGTGTTGATATTGATTTACATTTACTTACAAAAGAGATATGCTGCTCAAAATGTAAGCAAATAAAAACAGTAGATAATTATTATCTCAGTAAATGGGTAAAAAATGGTTATAATATCAAATGTATAAGTTGTATTAAAGATATTGATAAAACTGTTCATGAAGACATTAAAGAATTAGAGTGTAAAATTTGTAAGCAAGTACTCTCTAAAAAAGAATTCCAAAAGAAACCTAGTAATCAATTAGGGTATACCACTGTTTGTAAGGTATGTTATAATAAAAAGAATGAGGAATTAAGGTCTAATATTACTCACAAGAAATGTTCTAAGTGTAAAGAGGTTAAAGAGATAAATCAATTCACTCAATCTTTAACTATAAAATCAGGTTATACATACAGTTGTACAGATTGTATAAAAATTAATAAAGAAGCAATACCTACTGTTACAGAAAAATCTTGTACAAAATGCAATCAGGTAAAACAATCATCAGAATTTTATAAAAATAAAACCCAAAAGACAGGTTTATCACCTCATTGTAAGGAGTGTGTAAAGAAAGATCAAAAAGAGTATAAGGAAAGAGATATTAAAAAGTATAATGAGATGGTTAAGGCTGTAGGTGTTAGAAGAAGAAAGAAAATGAAAGATGAAGGTAGTACTTACCTAAGAGATTATGAAAGAAATAAAAGGCATACTAACATTGAATATAATATATTATGTAATCTAAGAGGTAGGGTTTATTCTGCTTTAAAATATAAAAGAGTAGTAAAATCAAAAAGAACCCTAGATTTATTAGGTTGTACTGTTGAATTCCTAAGACAGTACTTAGAAGAACGCTTTTTACCTACTATGACTTGGGAAAATTATGGTTCTAAATGGCACCTTGATCATGTAAAAAGTTGCAACAGTTTTGACCTAACCGACCCTGACCAGCAGAAGCTTTGTTTCCATTATACTAATCTTCAGCCCCTATTCGCAGTTACTACTATAATTGATGGCGTAGAGTATATTGGTAACATGAATAAAAGTGATAAAGACATAGATTATATAGCCCGTCCAGTATATAACAATTAATTCAGTGATATTTATAATTAAAGAATACAACATGCAAAGAAATTTTAAAGAACTTCTTGAACAAGCTAAGAAAGAACTTACAGAAGATATAAAATCCGGTAAGATAAAGTTGAATGAAGCTGCTGACCTAGATGAGTTAAAAGAGGTACAAAAGCTAGTAAAAATAGCTAATATCCTTATTGAAAAAGGTGTAGATAAAGATGGAGATAAATTAGAAGTGGTAGATCCTGAATCTACATATGAAGAACCTTACACATACGACCTAATTAAGATAGAGGGTGAAAAAGTGACTGTAACTTCTTATGCCACTATGAAAGGTAATAAAAAAGAAGTAGATGTAATGAAGGTAGGTAATATATCTGATTCAGTAGTTGAATACTTAAAGAGTATTATCAAAGGATTTAAAAGAGCCTATAAAGAGGCTGGAATACCTCTTCCTACTAGTAAATCTGAATTACAAGAAGGAGAAGTGGTAATTGCAAAAGATGAGTCAGACCCTCAAGCCAAACAAGCTGCTAATGATGCAATAAAGAGAGGAGATACAGTAAGGTACGTAAAGCCTGGTACCACACTTCAAGAAAAGAAAGACAAAGAGGAAGAAGAGCCTATTGAAGATACAGAAGAATCAAAACCTGAAGATGTAGAAAAACCTTCCACATCAACTCCAGATGCTATTTCATCAGAGTTAGAAGAACACATCAAACAAGCTATTGATTCAGCAGCAGAGTTCATTAAATCTATTGATGACAAGAAGTACGAAACTGCTCTTGGGAAAGTTATCAAAAACTTGACCATGGCTCAAGGTGCTTTAGAAGCAGTGAAGGTTCGTGAAAATAAACTAGCAGAAGAAGCTGGAATATTACGTGAAAAATCAATTAAAAAGTATAGCGATACATTTATCAAGGGCTTGAAGAAATACATCAAGGATGAGACTCTAATGAACAAAATACTATCATTGTATAAAAAGGCAATAGAAGCTTACCATGATAAGAAGGTTCCTGCTGAGAAGATGACTGAACAAGTATGGAAGCACTTCACACTTAATGAGGGGATGCAAAAGAAGGTAGGTTATATCCTTACCGAAGCAGCCGGAGACCAAGATTTAGATAATCTAACTCAGTTTGTAAAAGGTCCTATTGCCAACTCTAAGTTCAAGAGTATTGAAAGTGATGTTGATGTTGTTAAGGATGGTAAAGACCTAGTAGTTAAATACACAGTAAATGGTCAACCTAAAGATCTTCCTACAGATGCTTTAAAAGAACTTGAAAATAAGTATAAAGTAGACAAGACACCTAAAGGGTATATCTTAACACCAGGAGTTATTAAACAAGGACCAAACTTAGGGGATGCTCTAGGTAAGATGAGTAAATAAAAGAAATAGGCCTATATACACCCAGCCCATTTGTTCGAGAATATCGCAGAGGGGTTACCTATCTTAATAATAATTTGTTTATATCAAAACTATTTATTAAATTTGCATTATGAATGAATTAGAAGTAACTACACCTGTAGTTAAGCTTACCAATATAAGTATAGATTCTAACACTAGAAATCTTACTTTAGAATTTGAAGGGTTTGATAATCTTACACCATTTCCTATATCTGATGAGGATATGAATAAGATTTTAGAGTTTTACACAAAAGAGTATAAATAAATTTAATTAAAAATTAAAGATTTGAAAAATAGAAATCCCCTTAACCTCCTTACGGAGAAGATAGATTTACCTTCTAAAGGTAAGTTATACCCCCTAGACAGCCCCCTATCACAAGGGTTTGTTGAAATACTATACCCTACAGCTAAGGAAGAAGATATCCTTACTAACCCTAACTACATCAAAAATGATACTGCCATTGATAAGTTCATTGAGAGTATTATGGTAACAGACATAGATATAAATGATTTGTGCCTATGTGACAAAGATGCTGTGATGGTTGCTGGAAGAATCCTAGGACTAGGATCGGACTATACAATCAGGGAGGGTTTATCTAATCCTATCACTTTCAACCTGTCTGAATTGCAAGACAAAGAAGTAGATTGGAGCTTATTTGATAACACTAACGAATTTGAATATAATATTAAAGATGTTGTAATCAAGTTCAAAGTACCTACTGGCCACGACATGATTGCCATGAAGAAAGAAGTAGAAGGACTAAAGAAAATAGATCCTAATGCCACTATCGATACTAGGATTATCTACAAGTTCACTATAGTAGAGGTAAATGGTAAAAGAGACTTACCTACTATTAATGATTTCTGTAATAGAATACTAATGGTAGATTCAAAGAAACTAAAAGCTTATGTGGATTTAGTGACACCTGGATATACATGGAAGGGAACTGGTACCTACATTAAGGATAATAAACAAGAGAAAGTGGAGGGTCTCACTATACCAGTAACTACTACATTTTTTTACCCTTCCTAACAGCAACTTACTAGGTATAGCTAAACTAAACATACCTGATGAGCATTTACCTTACATAGTAAAAAGAAAGGAAATATTTAAAAATGAGATATTCTATTTAGTAAGACATGGAGGGGGTGGATTCACATGGGATAGTTGTTACAGTATGCCTATTAAAATACGTAAATGGAATGTAGATAAACTTAGTAAAGAGATAAAAGCAGAGAATGAAAGTGTAAAACAAGCATCTAAATCTAATAAAGGTGGTACTCAACTCTCTATGGATGATATGATTAAAGGGAAGGGTGCAGAAGAATTGAAATCAGATTATAAAGCCCCTCCTCGCAAAAACATGAGGAATCAAAACACACCTCTGCCTAACAAGTAGGGGTTTTTCTTTTGGTGATATTTATACACAGCTATGGCAGTATCAACTAATTCAGGTGTAAAACCTAACTTAACAGATAAGAATTTATCAGACTATCAACAGATAACCCAAGATTTATTTGGAACTGTAGACCAGTATACTAATAAGTTAAGGGATATGGATGTTAATCTTGGCAAAGTGTTTCAAAACATTGCCACTAACTCCACTGAGATCAATAACTCTTTAAAGAGAACTATAGACTTGACAACAGGTATAGGAGATTCCTATAAGAACTATGGCAAGTTAGTTCAGAATTTATCTAAGATTGATATAGAGAATAGGAAAATAAAGGCAGCTAAAGAAGCTTTTATAATCAATCTAACCTCGCAAGGCCTAAAGATAGAAAAGGAAATCCTAAATACAGCCTTAGAAAGTTTATCTGCAAACGAAAAGAAGCTTAGTACTACTAAAATTCAAATATCAGAGCAGGAAGAATTACAAAGACTTGCTAAGGGAAATGCTACTATTCAAGCAACATCTGGAGCGAAGCTAAAAGAATTAAAAGAAGAAGATGAAAAATTAACTAGAGAAAGAGAAGCTCTAGAAAGTAAGTTATTAGAAATGCTTGGTGGGCAAAACAGCTCTTACGCCGAACAAAATCTAATAAAACTACAGTTAATTGATGCTGAAATAATAGCAGCAGATAAGGCAAAAATATTAACTAAGGAAATTATAAAACAGAATGGGTTTTATGGGCAGTTTTATGATATCTACGAAAAGATATCTAAGATAACCCCTTTAGCAGGTTTAGCTTCAGCATTCAGTCTAGCGTCTGTAGTAAAGACTCTAACAGACTACGTATTTAAAATAGATAAGTACTCTACTGATATTGCTAATAGCTCTGGGGTAACAAAAGACTTTGCACAAAAAGTAAGCATATATTATGCCGATTCATCCTCAACACTAAGTGTAACTAACGCGTATCTAGATAAATCTCTTCTAAACCTTAAAGCACAAGCAGAGGCTCAGGATCAATTACAAAAGTCTACAGGCCAAATGGCATTGTACACAGAAGATAGTGTACAGTCACAAATATATCTCACTAAACAACTGGGGTTACAAGGTGATGAAGCAGCTCGTATAGCACAGCTTGGATTATTAAACAAAACCAGTACCCAAGATGTAACAGATAACGTAGCTGACCAAGTAGCTAACTTCAATAAATCAAGCGGCTTAAATCTAAGTATACGTGATGTATTAAAGGATGTAGCAAAGGTCAGTGGAGTTATTGCAGCTAACTATGACAATAACCCTAAAGCCATAGCTAGAGCCGTTGCTCAAGCCAAGTCACTGGGGGTATCTTTACAAGAAGCCTCAGCAGCATCAAGGTCTTTACTTGACTTTGAATCTTCTATTGAGAATGAACTAGAAGCCGAACTCTTAACAGGTAAAGCTTTTAATCTAGAAAAAGCTAGAGCATTAGCTTTAAGTGGAGATTCAGCAGGGGCACTAGAGGAAGAGTTAAAGAATGTAGGTTCTCTAGCTGAATTCCAAAGGCAAAATGTAGTAGCCAAGGAAGCAGAAGCTAAGGCTATAGGAATGACAGTAGACCAACTCTCTGATGCATTACATCAGCAAGAGGTGTTGAAGGGTTCTACAATTGAGACTAAAAAAGCCTACGAAGAAATTCTAAAGAGTATAAAAGGATCTTCAGAAGAAACTAAATATAGAGCTGAACTAAATTCAGCTATGAATGGTGCAGACCTTCAAGCTAAGACAAGTTTAGTATCTAAGCAATTAGAGTTTGAAGAATCTATGGAAAGAGTAAAGGATACATTCAGTGGTATAGTATCTGGGCCTTTAGGTAAGATGGTAGGTGCATTTGTTGATGTATTAAATACTACAGGAGGTATTACTGCTGCCTTAACTCTAGGAGCTGCTTATATGGGTTTTACAGCAGCAAGAGCTATAGCTACAGCTTTTGCAACAGAAGCAACAGCAGCAGCTATAGGTAATTGGGCAGGAGCAGCAGCAGGGGCAGTAGCACTAACATATGCAGTAACACAGCTTAATTCAACACCTCCTCCAATAAACGTACATGATGCCTTGATAGGACCTACAGGAGGTATAATGATTCAAACTGCTGAAGGACAGTTAGTTAAACCTAGTCCGAGAGACTCTGTACTAGTAGCACCTAATGCAGCAGATGCAATAGGAGGAGGTTCTAGTAACTCTCAAAGCAATTCAAGAATGGAATCCTTACTAGCTGGTATACTTAATGTAGTATCAAGACCAGGAGGTGTATATCTAGATTCCTCAAAAGTTGGTACTAGTATGGGCTTATCTTATTCCGTATATGCATAGTCTGATATTTATAATAAAACAATAATCATGTCATTAATTGATACTATCAAACAATCAAATCTTAACTATCAGGGAGGTACTCCACAATCAATGTTAATTGTGCCAGATACCCTCAATGATACATCTACGATTTTAGGTATTCCAGCTTTCTCTACTTATCAGCGTGCTTTTTTAAGAAAGCTTAAGCCTACTAAGCTGGCTGCCAACTTTTATCCTAAGCATTACTTAGATAATCCACCTAAATAAAAATCTTTTGCCGAACCCTACTCTTTCTGAATTAGTAACCAACCTAAGCACCTTCAACTATTACTCTGGTAAAGGAAACTTCACCAAGAATAAAGTTGGTGACTTCAATCATGTACCGATTGAAGAGGTGCTTGCTTTGCAATATCTAGAAAAGAAATCTGCTAACTATCTAAGTAAGCTTTTTAATCCTAGTCAAAGCTACGGAGGACCTAAACCAGATTATAAAGGTGCCGGTAATGCTGATAACAGCATAGAAGGTAGTGTCGGTACAAGTAACATCCTAGATTTACTAACAGCTATGACGCTTGGGGGTAATAAGACTTTCCCTAAGCTGCAAAAGGGGGATGTCTACAAATCAGAGAAAGACCTATATAGCTTCAAGAATAATGATGGTATACTAGGATTCTTAGATTCAACAACCACTGTAAAATCTTATGCCAGTACCTTTGCTGCTAAGGATGCATCAGCTACCTCAGAAGCTAATGTGGTAGTAATTCCAGAAGAAGATATACTAAACATAGACCCTGACACATCTATATTAAGTACACCTTCTACTAAGGGTGTACCTTTTGATTTTTCAATACAAGACTTCAGGGCGTATAAAAAAATTATCAACCCAAATGCTTTTCCTGATTACGTACCTAATGTAGGACCTGGAATAGTAAATGGTGCTTATAAAGGTACTAGAATAGTATTAGATACTGCTGAAAATGCTCGTAAATATAACATATACAACAGGCTAGGTATTATAAATACCAATAACCAAGATGGATTTGGGACTGTATATCAAGATAGGTTAAATGCACTTAGCTTATATTATGGAGGAGGTGCTAATGGTCTTAGAAATGAACTGTCTGATATGAATGGTTACAATGTAACTAAAGATACTATCAGAGATCTTATAAAATTCAGGATAAAAGCTATAGATAATGATCACATAGGTAGTGGAGTATTCATGGTATTTAGAGCGTTCCTTAATGGAGCTATTACAGATAGTATTACCCCTACTTGGAATCCTATTAAGTATACAGGACGAGGTGAATCATTTTATTCTTATGATGGAGTAACTAGCACTATTAGTTTTAGTTTTACAATAGCAGCGTTGTCTAGGCAAGAAATGAAACCTCTTTATCAAAAGTTAACTTACCTGAAGTCTATCATGTACCCAGACTATAAGGCTAATAAAATGAGGGGTACCGTCATAGAACTTACCATCGGTGATTATATTAAGTATCAACCAGGTATTATTAACTCATTGAGTATAACTATACCTGAAAATACTCAATGGGAGATAGCTCTGAATTCTCCTGATTTAGAAAATAAAAATAAATCTTTAGATGATGATATGCATGAACTTCCTATGATGCTTAAAGTGGACATGGAGTTTATACCTATATGGAATTTCCTACCTCAAAAATCTAAGGTAAGCAGTAATGAAGCTAAACTTACACCATTCATAGGAATTGACAAGTCAATAAATGATAGAAATAATGAATGGAGTTACAGTTCCACTTTAGAAGAAAATGGTAAGCCAAAATACACCACACCACCTAATGATTCCAAAGCAATAGCCCCACAGGTAAATACCAGTACATCTGGCAATAACACTCAGGGAAAATAATATTTTGTAGTTTAGATATTAAGTATTATATTTGTGTTTTGGTAATTCATTTTAATTAGGGATTTGTTACCCCTACACCCACTTGGATTTCTGCCCTCATGTGGGCTTTTTATTTAAATGATATTTATATACATGAACAGATACCAATCTTTACCTACCCTAACCGACAATCTAGGCCGGAGGTATATGAAAACTCCTAAGTACCCTCAAATACCCTTGTCATCCAATGACATATATATAATGAGTGTAGCTGGAGATAGGGTAGATCAATATGCCAATGATTATTACAGTGATGTAGAAGACTATTGGATAATCAATGTAGCTAACGGATTTCTAGGAGATAGCCTATATATTCAACCTGGGATACAGGTACGAATTCCTCAAGATATAATTACCATAAAAAGAAACTATAACAAACTAAACGGTATAGACTAAGATGAGTATTTTTAAATCAACCTTCCCTCCATTTGTATCTAGACAACTATTAGCCCGTCAACATCTATTACAGGATGGGGATAATTCAGCTACGCGTACACGTAATGTACAGCACTATACATCTAGTAAGACAGCATGGGCAAGGATGGTATCTTTAGTTAATTACGATGATGGTGGTAATGGGACATTTACAGATGCATTAGCTAGGAAGTATGTACTAGAAGCAGGAACTTTATATACAGACCCGACTGATAACAATGTATTTGGACTAAGAAGTGGAGTAGGTACCAGTAAAGGTTCATATGCAGGGGATTATTCAAAGAAGGCTAGGCCACTAGGTATAAGACCTATGCCCGGCATAGTATCTTTTGACATAGTTAATAAAGGTGCTTTTGGTTCACTTAGGCAAGCCACTATCAGATTTAAGGCTTGGGATAAAAATCAACTAGATGATTTAGAAGTATTGTTTATGAGAACAGGTTTTTGGGTTACCCTTGAATGGGGTTGGTCTATGTACCTTAATACGTATAAAGAAAGTGATGCAACAGCCTCTGATTCAAATGCTTTGAAGGTGTCTGATAGTGAGTTGAAGGGTTATATAGATAAACAAATGCAAACTTTCAAGGACCCTTCCCTAGATCCTTTTGACTCATCTTTGTCTTTAGAGGATATTTACGACAAGATGGAAGGTTATCGAGCTAAGTTTTGCGGTAATTACGATGGGTTAATAGGCTGCGTAGAAAATTTCACTTTTGAATTGATGCCGGATGGAAGTTACGACTGCACTACTGTACTGATTAGTATAGGTAATGTACTAGATAGCTTAAAAATGAACAGACCTAGCTCTAAAGAAATAGATACTATAAAAACAAACTTCTCCACCACCATGGATAATTTTGTTAATATGCCTATTGGAGAGTTTATAACAAAAGTTCTGGATGGTAATGAGCCTCCACGAGGATTGAATACAAACACGTTTATAGATGTAAATACACATACACTCCCTTCTGTATTTAATGGAGATCAACCTAAACCGACACAAGGATCCAATGCACAAAAGAATGCAATGAAACCTGTGTATATACAGTTTGCATATCTTATTTATATTATTAACATCAAACATAACCTATACGATAGTAAGAAAAACAAATATCTAAACATCATACCACCATTACCTACTCCTGATAACGAAGATATAGGACTTTGTCTAGCATCTGTGGATAGTGTATCTATTGACCCTCGAAATGTACTAATAAACAATACTAGTGCTACCTTTGTTACTGGTATTAATCCAGGAGATACACAAGGGGGATTTGATATAAATGCAGTGATAAATTCACTTGTTTGTGACACTAATCTTCAAACCCAATCACCTACTAATGCATCGAGTTATGTACAACTGAACGGTGATAGAATGAAAGATTATCTAGTAGAGGGAGAGCCTAAAGGACACTCATTAGGTTATATAGGCAACATATATCTAAATGTGCAGCATGTCAAAGATGTGTTTGAAGATATGATTACAAGCAATAAAAGCTATAGTGGTGATGTAGGTATAAGAGCTTTTATAAAAAAACTTTTAGAGGAGATGTCCTATGCACTTGGGGGTATAAATGACTTCGACATATTTGTAACTGAGAATATAATACAAATCATAGATAAGAATTATTGTGAACGTACTGCTAAGAGTAATAAGAACACTAAATTCATGTTGAATGTTATGGGTAACAATTCGATTGTAAGGAACTTTAAAATATACTCAAAGATATTTCAATCACAAGCCACTGAAATAGCTATAGCTGCACAAGCTAGACCTAATCTAGGTGGTATTTATACAGCCACTCAACAACAGTTCAATAAAAACCTATCATCTAGGATATATCACTCACTTAAAACAGAAGAGGAATTAAACAGTTCGACTACCCCTGCACCTCAATCACAAGCTGCTAACATAGATAAAACTAAAGAAAAAAAGGAAACCTCCGACCACCTTATTGAGATTGCAAAAAATACCCTTAAATTAAGGCAGTATTTAAGCTTATTCCTACAAGGGTATCACTATCCCCCACCTGAGCAAATATCTACAGCTAACACATACTTAAAATCAGTTTTAATAGAGGTTAACCAAGACTCTAACTTTAGAGCACCTATCCCACTATCTCTAGAAGTAACTCTAGATGGCATATCAGGAATGATTATAGGACAGATTTTTACTGTAAATACAGATATATTACCACAAGACTATGCTAGAAATGCACTTGGATTTATGGTAACAGCTTTGCAGCAACATGTAAAAGGGTCTGATTGGACTACGGTAATAGGGACTAAACCTGTACTGCTTAATCAAGGTAATTTAGGTAATCCTAAAGATGTTGATTATGTAAAAGGACTTGTAGCTACAGAAGTTTCAAATCAAGTGACTGAGAATTTAAAAACAGCAATAGCAGCTACACAAGCTTATTTAAGGGTGATGTGCTTTGTTAAATTATACTTTGAAAAAGGTATAGATATAACAGGTGTAATAAATAGAACACACAAGAGTACAACACCAGTACTTACATTTTTTAATAGTGACCCAACAGCAGAGGATGTAAAGTACACTTTAGAAAATATAAGCACTGCACCTATTAAAGGGACTAGAGCTAATAACATATTTGAAAGCAGAACTAATAACAGTCTAAGCTATAGTCAAATAGAAGGGTTAATGTCTGATGTAAGAAGTGCCTTGATTAAAAATGTTGATAATGACAAGATTATAAAAGCGTTTTTAGAGAAGAACAGTATTACAAATTCATCTGAAAAAATAAAAGAAGTACAAGGTATCATTACTGATAAGTCTAATGTTAAGGTAAACTTTACAGATTTAAGTTATCAATTATCCCCTACTGAAGATGTCTTTGTACAAATAATAGAATCTTTACCAGATTATAATTTATTACCTTCTTACCTAAAAAATAAAGCTGCATCTATCATAAACAGATTGGTTAAACATGGAGCAGATCATACTGCAAATGTATACGGTTTAAAAGTAAATGCAGATTCTAATGGTACAAACTTATCTTACATAGAAGATGCTTCAATAGGACAGATGAGTATAAGGTCTGAATCTTATTTCTCAGGTGTCATTACACCCAATTATGCTAAACTTCCTGAAATAAATTAAATATGGCATATTACCCCCTCAATAAAATAACACCTAATCTATTCACCTCTGGTAATGAGTTCATACTCACTACATCAGGTAAAGACTATAAAGGCTACTATTACAGTGCCTATGATGGAAAGTATTTTACAGGTAAGACTGTATCCCCAGAATCAGAAGAGTTAATCAAAACGTCTGATAAGATTATACCAAGTGTAAGTCTTGCTACACAACCTTATGACAACATAAGTAAATACAGAAATAACATAACACCACCTTCATCCTCTGTGACGGTACCTACAGAACAAGATTACGTAAATGGATATTACTACAGATACTTCAGTAAAAGAGTGAATGGTGACTTATCTACCATCATAGAGTTAAGTAAAAGTAGCTACGACTCACTTGCATCAAATGTATTGTATAATAGAGTACAGTTAAGATGGATGATAAGAGGACCTTTGGAAGATCAGTATATTTCAGGCATGCTAGTACTAGGAGTTATTAACAGAAACCTAAAAGAGATACAACAAGCATCTAAACAAATGCTATACTTAGATCAATATTTAATTAATCCAACACAGTATTTTAAAAAATAATTTTGTTGGTATTGTTATGTATGCTATATTTGCATTGTAATAAAACATATTTATGGAAACAACAAGAGAGGATTGTATAGAGTTAGTAGACGAGTTAAACGCTGAATTAACTAAAGTAACTTTTTTTGAAAATTACTTTAATATAAGATTTAAATATATGACTGAAGGTTATGACGATTATATTATGTTAGGTGATATAATCTTATATACATCTCAAGATGGATGTCTATATAAGTGGCGTGATGGTCTACCTGTAGAAATTACTTTAAGAGAATACTTATTAAAAGAACTTAAAAAGTTATTATTTAACACTAGAAAGATGTCTTTTTGGGTACACAATGAATTGAAAAGTTATGAAATCAAAGAAGATAATAGCACTGATTGAGATAATACTAATAGTAATTATCTGCATGGTACAGGTATTTCCTAACTGGAATAATAAATACACCACACCAGGTGATTTATTTTGCCTAGAGATAGTAGGGTTATTAAGTTGGAATATTTATGAAAATTTAAAAAAGAAAGTTAGCTAGTGTTTTATATAGTAGAGACAGAAGAGCAGTTACAAAAGTTTTCAGAATACAATCTGGAGAACTCATTCATTGAGCCTATCCCCTTCAATGACAACTATCACCCTGCACTAACACAAGTGTGTGCCTACTATATCAAACCTTTTCAATCCAGAACAGGATTTATCTTACCTATTTCACATTCAGAAACTTTATCATTAGATGAAGATAGGATATTACAACTATTTGCTAATAAGGTGCTCAAGGCTTACGTATTTGACTTAAAAAGGGTTATGTATCACCTTAACTTACAAGTCCCCTTTATATGCCTTAAAACGGCTAAATTCATAGAGTCACATCAAATATTAGATTTAAAGTCTTTCAATCAGCCTATACACAACTGGTTATATAGCCAGAATGGAGATAGGTATGATATCAATAGGATTGTACCCATATCAAAGTTAGCTGAGAAGTACGATAACTTTATTAATTCTCAAAAGAGCTTACTTAAGAGTACAATATATACCAAGAAGCATTTTAAGTTTTACAACGAGTACGTAAATAAAGTCCTGCATGAAGTAGAAAAGCAAGGCATAAAAGTATCTACAATTGATGTACCGAATGTAGATTACATGTATGATGGAGAAAGGGTATACACACACTATAACCAATATACACAAACAGGTCGACCTTCTAATGCATTTAATAATGTAAACTTCGGAGCATTAAATAAAAGCGATGGGTCTAGGGAGATGATTATACCTAGTAATGACTTCTTATTAGAATTTGATTATAGTAGTTACCATCCTAGAATATTGGCTAATTTAGTGGGGTATGACTTCAAGGGAGAAGATATACACACTCACCTAGGTAAGATGTATTTTAACACAGATGAAATCACAAAGGAACAGCATGATGAAAGTAAAAATATTACTTTTAAAATTCTTTACAATAATTCAAATGAATTCACTAACTTTGTATTCTTCAATAAGGTTCACGAATTAACAGATAAGTTATGGTATGAATACAACAAGAAGGGATTTATAACTTCAATATTAAGTAAAAAACCTATTACAGGTATTACGAGTAAAACTCAAGTATTACCTTATCTACTTCAAGCTTATGAAACGGAGCGTAATATATGGGTAATGTTTAACTTGACGGAGTTACTAAAAGAGTTCAACAGTAAGCTAATTTTGTACACGTATGATTCGTTCTTAATAGATTACAGTAAGGCAGATGGCAAAGACTTAATAGATAAGATAAAAGAGATTACAGACGAGGATGGTTTTGTAACTCAAGTAAAGTATGGTTATGACTACAATAATATGAAAAACATTAATTAAAAAGATGACAGAGCGAGAAGTTAATTACAACAGAGTACAAGAAGTACAATCAGTTCAAAAGAGTAAAATTGCCAACAAGATCTTTACTACATTTTGTAAAAAAGAAGATTTACAAGATATGATAGATAAGATAAAATCTACCTATTCTATCCTAAACAATAGGATACTTGTATTCACATCTGAGCAAACAGAAGAATATATACTTACCTATAATGTAGAGCCTGGTAATCTATTAGAAGTAGAAGTAATAGGAAATACAGTATTACTGCATCGTAACAAAGATTACAAGACACTATTCTCCATTAATGCAATTAACATGCTGAACCAAATGGAAAATGGTAATACTGATAACTATTATACCGTCCCATGGGAAAAGTATGAAAAGAGTATTTTATTGACAAGGAAGGGTGCTTTCTGTCAATTAAAAACAGAACTCTATAAAACTATAGATACCACACCAAAGACAGAAAACAATTTTTTTATTTAATAACAAATATCAATTATGAGCACAAACACAGACAACAAAGACTTAACAGTCGATGAACAAAAGCAAGATGCAGGTAAAACAGAAAAAAGTTTTAATGCAAACCTTAAAAAGGTAGTTTCAATACTAGGAAGTAAAGATTTACTTGCCCCTAGTAAAAAAGTAAAAGGTAATGTAGTTTCTGATATAGTAGCAGAACTCACAAAAGACCGAGAAGAACAAAATAGGCAAGCAGTAAAGACGGAGCTTTCTACCTTACTGACAAAGTATGTAGAATTTGAAACTGAAGTGAAAAAGAAGGAAGAAGAGTTTAAAAAGCTGAAAGAACAGAAACAAAAAGAATTCATTGACGCATCTAACAAATTCTTCAATAAGATTCAAGAAGTAGATACATTTATCAAAAGTATGGAACAAGCTTTATTAAAAGCATCTGAAACACAAGAATAGTATGAATACAAATAGTTATGAAAAGGTATTAGTGTATACTATTACTGAAACAAACAAAACTTTGAATAGATGGAAGATTGAAAAGTGTAATCATCTAGTTATAACTAAGCAAGATATAAAAAGTGTGTTTAATTCGTATTTTGAAAAGTATATAAAGCATTATTTAAATCTTGATAATGTACAAGCAGCTAAACTAATGACTTGGCATAAATCAGATATATTCATTAATGATCAATATCAAATAGTTCAAGTAAGATTCCTAGATCTTAATGATAAAGATCACTTTTGTATACATCACCTAAAAAAAGTCCTAGAAACTATAGATTACAATAGCTTACAACACACTAAAGAGGAATCTTTAACACTGGTAGAAGATATATCTTTCAACTCTATTCAAAGTATTAAATTTTAAAACAACAATTATTATGGCACTAAGCATCAGAGAATTAGCAGCACAAAGACTTAAGAAGTCACAATCAAGCGGAGGTGGTAACATAGATTACGCCAAGCTTAAGTTCAAACCTGAAATAGGTAAAGAATACCAAATTCGTATTCTCCCTAATAAGTACTCAGAGTATCCTATCCAAGAGTTAGAGATACACAAGTATGACACCTTTAAAAAATCCCCAATTGCCCTAACATCCTTTGGAGAGCCTGACCCTATTGTTAAGTTCATCAAGAGTCTATGGGATGAGGTAAACAAAGCAAAAGCAAGTAATGACCCTAACTTAGCAGTTATTACAAAAGAGAATGGGGATATTGCCAAGGCAATGAAACCAGGTAAGCGTTTCTTTGCACAAGTGATAGTACGTGGAGACGAAGCTAAAGGCCCCATCATCTGGGAATTTGGTTCTACTATTGCATCACAGATAGACAGTTTTCTTGCTTCTGAGGATTATGAAAACCTAACTGGTATTCAAGACGGCACTGATATAGTAGTTACAGGTATTGAAGCTTCAATGAAAAGTGGTCAGAAGTACACAGATGTATCTATTACCCCTCGTAAAAAAGAATCTCCTATATCTAAGGATCCAGATACAGTTGAAAAATGGTTAGAAGATCAAAAAGACCCAGCACAAGTATTGTATAAAAAAATGACTTATGATGAGTTAAAGAAAATGTTAAAAGATTACTTAAATCCAGGAGATGGAGATGATGAAAAGGAAGAGCAACCAAAGAAGAAGCCTCTCCCACTTAAACCTGCAAAAGCACCTGTTAAAAAAGTAGAAGTAGAGGAACAAGATGAAGACGAAGAGGAAGATACTCCACCCCCACCACCGGTTAAAAAACCTATTAAAAAGACAATAGAATTAGAACCAGAAGACGAAGATGAGGAACCTGAAGAGGAAGAAGAAACAGACGATTTACCTTTCAAAGCTCCTGCTAAATCTTCAAAAGCATCTTCAAGTAAAGTTCCAAAAGAGTACGTAGAAGAGGAAGATGAACTACAAGATAAAATCCCAAGTGTAAAAGGTTCTGCAAAAGCTGAAATTAAAACTAAGGCTCCTGTTACAAAAAAAGCAATCACACCTACTTCAACTAAGAAATCTTTTGAAGATGTGTTTGACGAAGATGAAGACGATGAATAATTAGCCCCTGATTAGGGATCGAAGGCACATCATACCTAGTCATAGGTACACTCTGATGTTGGGAACGTAGGCCCATGAGTTTCTTGATTCTAGAGCATTTTCCAAAAATCAAGGGTAAACAAGTTAGCTCAATTGGTTAGAGCACCCTTATTGTAAAGGGTAGATGGAGTTCGAGTCTTCACTTGTTTCACAAAAGCAGTAATTATAGAAATACCCTTGTACCCCTGCACTAGGGTTGGGTTAGACATAGTTATTCTGATTTAAGGTTTAATTACTGTATATAACCATACCTTTAAGAATAACAAGTGGGAGTACTCCCTGCCAGAGTGGGGGTAAATTTTAAAAAAATAGATAATATGAGACAAACAGGTAGAACAGCTAGAATTGTAGATTTTGTTGTAGATCAACTATTTAGTATAGGGCAATGTATAGTTACAGACCATATAGCATTTGAGTTTGAATATATCAAAGGATCACACTTACAACAGAATCTAATTAGCAGAGTACAAGAAAGAATAGCATTTAATCTTAGGCATTTTGAAAATCCAAAACAACTTAATTCTGAAATATTAGATATAAAAGGATTTAAGGTTGTACACTTTTCTTTAATTTAAAAATAAAAAATAGATAATATGGCAAAATCAGCTAAGACATCAGCTACAACAAAAGAAAAAGAAGAACCTAAAGTAAACCTAAAAGCAGCCGTTACACAAGCGGTGGGAGGGAAGTTTGATAAGGCTAAATCAGATGCATTACAAAGGTTTAAGAAGTCTCACAATTTATCTGACACTGCTAACTTTAAACCTCAATCTTGGTTACCTATGTCCCCTGCTTTTAGGAAGGCTACTGGGTTACCAGGGTTATACGAAGGGGGTTTGAATATAGTTAGGGGTTGGTCAGATTCAGGTAAGACTACAGTACTTATAGAGGCTGCTATATCTGCTCAGAAAGCTGGAAAATTACCAGTTTTTATTATAACCGAACAAAAATTCAAATTTCAACATATAATTGACGCTGGATTCGAAGCAGAAGAAGTGGTAGATGAAGAAACAGGTGAGATTACCTATCAAGGGGATTTTATCTACATTGACAGAGAGCATATAGATGTTTTAGAAGATGTTGCAAAATTTATATTAGATTTATTTGATGAGCAAAAGAAAAATTTGCTAATGTTTGATCTTGTAATTTTGTGGGATAGCGCAGGGAGTTTACCATCAAGAAGGTCTGTAGAATCAAAATCTAACAACGCTCAATGGAATGCAGGATGTATGTCAGAAGTTTTTGGTCAACATGTGGTTCAAGAGTTTGCAAAAAGTAGAAAAAAATCATACCCGTATATAAATACCTTTGTTGTATGTAATCAAGTAAGATTAGAGCTTCCAGCTAACCCTATGGCAGGACCTGCTATAATGAGGAATAAAGGTGGAGATGCTTTATATTGGGCAGCAGACCTTGTAATTACAATGGGTAAGCTTACTAATGCAGGGTTAGCAAAAGTAGAAGCAACAAAGAACGGCAAAAAGGTTCTATTTGGTAAGATTACTACTATAGCAATTTCAAAGAATCATATCTCAGATGTTACTACAAGTGATAAAATAGTAATGACTGCACATGGTTTTATTGAAAACACTAAAGAGGCTATTACAGCTTATCAAAAAGCAAATAGTAAAAGGTGGCTTACTGAGTTTGGAACTGAAGATGTAGATGTTGTTATCAGTGAAGAACAAGGAGATTCTCAACCTAATCTAGAGGAAGAAGATTAATCTCAACTTTTCTCTCAACTTTATTTGATATTTATTAATATAACACCTATGGGCAGATTGAAAAAATATAAGACAGCAGAAGAATTAGCAATAGCACGTAGAGGTTATAGTAAAAATTATTATAATAAAAATAAAGAGAAAGTAGATGCCAGAACCAAAGCAAACTATTACAGAAGAAAAAAGGATAGCGAAGGTATACCGAATTGTGAATCCTAAAGGTAGTATTTATGTAGGCAGTACCATACAAAAAATAACAAATAGGTGGAGCCCTTATAAAACACTAAATTGTAAAGAGCAAAGTAAACTATATAACTCATTGAATAAGTACGGTGTAGATAACCATATCTTTGAAATTATATGGGAAGGTAAGTTTGAGCAAATGTATAAGATGGAACGTACATTTGGTGATTACTATAATGTACTTGATAGAGATAGTGGACTAAACTTAGCTTTACCTGGTTATGATGATATACCTGGAGTATTATCAAAAGAGACTAAGGATAAGATACGAGAGTCAAGAGCTTATTTATGTAAGCCTAACAAAAAATGGACTAATTCAATAGTAGTAAATCAATACAATTTAGAAGGTGATTATTTAGACACTTTTTATAATTTAATATATGTCAAACAAAAATTTAGGTTAAGTAATCAAGGACTTAAGTCTATGTTAGATGATAAAGATTATGTTTATGGTGATTTCATATGGATGCTTTATGAAGGAAATACTGATAATATCAATGTAGAAGATTATCCTATAAAAGTTGATAAGTATGACCTAAAAGGGAATTACATAGAAACTTTTAAATCTACTTTTGAAGCAGCTAAATCTATTGGAGGTAAAGTTCATCATAATGCTAGGAGTATTAGAAATTGTGTTAAAAAATTAAATAGAACTAGTTTTGGATTTATATGGAAGTATACTAGTGAAAAATTTATTCCAGAAAAAGATAGATATGAAAGACCTTCAGGAAAACCTTTATCTCTATCTCATAGAAAGATATTAAGTGATAGACATAGTAAAGCTGTAGTTATGTATGATGAAAAGGGTATTAAAATTAGAGAGTTTAAATCTGGTACAGAAGCTGCTAAACATGTTGGGACTACTTCATCAGAAGTAAGTAGATCTTGTATAGTAAACAATTCTAGAACAAAAGGTTATTATTTCAGATATAAAGAAAGCTATAATGAGTCTACTTTACAAAAATTACAAGTATTTGTAAACCCTAAAAAATTAAGAGTAAAACAGATTTGTCCTAAAACTTTAGAGGTTATTAAGATTTGGGATAGTATCACCGAAGCAGCCTGTTTCCTTAACGGAAGTACAACAGATATATCTGCGGTATGCTATGGTAAGAGAAAAACCTCAAAAGGTTTTAAATGGGAACATGTTGAAGAAGGTATAGATAAAAGAATATGTCAAATTAATAAAGATAATAATGAGCTTATCAAAGTTTGGGATGATGTAAAACTTGCATCAGAGCACCTAAATTTAGAAGGTAGTAATATTTATGCAACCATAAAAGGCACCAGAAGAAAATCTTGTGGTGGTTTCATTTGGAAGTATTACTCAGATTACCTACCTTCGCAGGAACAATTAGTTAATTAATAAAACAAACAATTATGGTAAGAAAAAATTTGACAGATGTCACACTACCTGCAAGTGAAGTAATAGTGAATCCTTCTGGGCATTGTGAAGTGCTTGTATCTTTAAAAGATGTACCTAAAGATAAGTTATTAAACCATCTTTCACCAGATGATGTAGTAAACTACTTCGGAGTCGAAGACTTAATAGACACAATAGGACAAGATGTAGTATTCAAACATTTTAATATAGAGAATTAATGATAATTAATAACTTTGTTTCAGATAAAATATTTAATGATATTTGTAAGTTTCGTATAAATATGCTATACGATGTTCAAATACTTAAATATCCAAGCAGTCTCTCAGCTATAGCTGATTGTATTAGAAAAGATTTAATACAAGGAGACTTATTTAAAGAATATCGTTTAACTGATGTCAGAATAACTTGTAGTATTAAAGACGATAAATACATTGAAGTCAGAGCGGAAATAATAGATTTACCTTGGATGCAACCTAGAGTTGAAATTCACCTTAGTAAGATGAAAATTTATCATAATGAGGAAATAATTAACTCATTTGCATACAATATAATATATGCAGTACTAATATGAAAAATAAAAGATTATTATCTATTTTCGACAAAATAGAAGATGAGATAGAGTTACCCCAACACATCTCTGCTAAGCATCGTATTTTGGTCGTTGACGCTATGAATACATTCCTGAGATCATTTGCAGGATTTAATAAACATAATGTTGCAGGACATTTAGTATCTGGCCTAACCGGCTTCCTCCAAAGCCTAGGATCCGCAGTAAAGGAAATAAGGCCTACTAAAATCATAGTTGCATGGGATGGGGAGAAAGGCTCTCAAGCTCGTAAGTACCTTTGCAGAGACTACAAAGCAAACAGAGATAACACTTCAATTATCAAGAAGGGTATCTTTGAATCTAAATCAGAAGAGGATGAGAGTAAGCAAGGACAACTACTTAGATTGGTAGATTATCTTAACTGCCTTCCCCTAACTATGATTGTTAAACCTAACCTAGAGATGGATGACATTGCAGCTATCCTGGTACAGCACCTAAAAGGTAGACCAGATACTCACACATATATCATGTCTACAGACCAGGATTTCTATCAACTAATATCAGATGCGGTAACAGTTTATAAGCCTAAAGAGAAGCAGTTCATTACAGAACACGAAGTATTAGCTAAATATAAGGTACACCCAGTTAACTTCTCTGTATTCAAAAGTTTAAATGGAGATACCTCAGATAACTTATCAGGTATCAGTGGGTTAGGAGAAAAGACCATTCCTAAACTATTTCCAGCACTTTCTACCTCTAGCAAGGTAACTTTAAAGGACATATACCAAACGTGCCAGGATAAGCCTCAAAATAGCGTTCTGTACGATAGAGTTCTATATTGTAAAAGCACCCTAGAAACCATGTTTAAAATCATGGACTTACATAATGTAAACGTAAGTGATAGCGACAGAGAAGAAGTAATAGCCGAATTTGAATCAAAAGTAAATTTGTTTAATCGGAAAGAATTCCTAAATTTGCATTCCGAGGATAGGTTATATGACACCATCCCTAACATAGTCAAGTGGCTAGATATTTTTAATAACGTAAAATAGAGATTTATGATAGAAGACAAAGGTTTAAGGTTTAATACAGGGAAGACGCGTTATGACTTAGTTCCAGCATTTGCACAAGAACAGTATGCAAAAGTTATGACTAAAGGGGCTGAAAAATATGCCGAGAGAAATTGGGAAAATGGGATGAGATGGAGTAAAGTATTAGCTTCATTAGAGAGGCATTTAATGGCTGTTAAAAAGGGAGAAGATTATGATCCTGAGACAGGGTTGTTTCATTCAGCACATATTATGTGTAATGCTGCATTCCTGACTGAGTATTATAAAATATACCCCCAAGGTGATGATAGACCTCATAGTTATTTAACTACTCCTAAAATAGGCCTAGATGTTGATTGTGTACTAGCTGATTGGATAGGAGGTTATAAAAAACAATATAAATACCCTGATAATCACGAGTTTGATTCATGGTATCTACATTTCAATATAATTGGAAGGTGTAATAATGAACTAAGTGAGGATTTTTATTTAAATCTTAAGCCTCTCATAAGTCCCAAAGACTTACCTTTTGAACCTCATTGTTACATTACATCAAGGAATATACCTTCCTCAGTAACAGAGGAGTGGTTGTATAAAAATGGATTTCCATGTAGACCGGTACGTACAGTAGGCTTATCAGAAAGTAAAGCTGAAGTGGCAAAAGAGATGGGTGTAGAGTTATTTGTAGATGATGTATATAAAAATTTCCTAGAGCTTAACAAAGCTGGTATATGTACTTTCCTATTTGATGCACCCCACAACAGGAGATTTGAAGTAGGTTATAAGAGATTAAGTAATCTAAAAGATCTAGTATAAATGTAGCATCAAAAAATATAATTATGACACTAAAAAGATTTACAATTAAGTTAAATTTCGACATTGACTTAAAGTTCATAGCCATCCTGCCAGCACTAAACATCAATATGCACAGCAGTTCATTAGAGTTTGAATGGTTAGTATTTGCAATTTATGTAGACTTCTCTAAAGAAAAGAAACACACTTACACACTACTAGATGAAAATTATTATTTCTAACTAGTATCTATACAATCAGTTTTATCCTTACTACACACTAAAATTTTTGCATAGATGACAATGAAAAATCTATCTGCATACGGATATGACTTCCGTGTGAAGGTAATATACAGTATAATAACCTCAAAAGAGTTCCTACAGAATGTAGCAGACATAATAGACTCAGAGCATTTTGAATCTGTTTCTCAACGGTGGATAATTGATAAGACTATTGCATACTTTAATAAGTATAATACCTATCCAACCATGAACTTCTTTAAGATAGAAATAAAGAAGCTTACTGATAAGATATTATCTATAGCAGTGTTTGAAGAGCTTAAGAAAGCTTACGAATGTGAAGATAAAGATCTTGACTATGTACAAGAAGAATTTCATAAATTCTGTGCCATCCAAAAGGTTAAAGCAGCTTTACTATCTTCTGTAGACATGCTAGATGCAGGTTCAGATACAGATGATATAGCAACGGTGGTTACTAAAGCAGTTACTGCCGGTAAACCTAAAGATAAAATACACATCTACGAGAAGGATGTAGAATCTAGGTATAGAGAAGATGCTCGTAACCCTATCCCCTTCCCATGGAAGACGCTTACAGATAATACTCAAGGTGGTATGGGTGGTGGAGACCTTATTGTACCTGTCTCTGGACCTAAAGGAGGTAAATCTTGGATATGTATAGCATCAGCAGCATATGCAGCTACACTAGGACATAACGTAATGTATTATAGCCTAGAACTATCAGAAGACTATGTAGGCAAAAGATTTGATGCCTTCTTCACCAATATAGATGTAGACCAACTAAAAGGTAATACAGAGTTAATTGCCAAAAAGATTAGTGAAATAAAAGGCCGGATACGTATTAAAAAATACCCACCAGGTAAAACAACCCTTTCTCAAATTGAGAATCATCTAAGAAGAATGAAGACTCAAGAAGACTACATACCACATTTTGTTGTAATAGACTATCTAGAAAAGCTCGGCAATCCTAAAAACAGAAAAGACAAGAATGAAGACGCATCAGATATCTTCACAGAGGCAAAAGGCCTAGCTGAGATATTAAACGTACCTCTTATGTCTCCTGCACAGGCAAACAGAACAGCAGAGGGGTTAGATGTGATAAAGGGTCAGCACCTTGCTGGTACCTATGAAAAGTTCATGATTGCTGATATTATCTTCACAGTAGCTAAGAAAACTAATATATGGTACATAATGGGTAACAGATACGGAGAAGATGATATATGTTACAGATCCACCTTTGACCGTAAGACAGGTCATATTGTAATTGACTCAGAACCATATGATCCAGATGGGGAGGTAGACCTTACTAACCCAGACACCAAACAACGAATGACACAAAAGTTCAGAAAGTTAGAATAAATATAAGAACATTCTACACGAATAAAAACTATATTTATTAACCCTTCGATATTGGAGGAATGAAAAATTAATACAATACACATGACGGATTTAGGATTGGAGGCGTTATCTAAAACAGTGACGTTTACCAAGTATGCAAAGTATATCCCAGAGTTAAAGAGAAGAGAGTCTTGGGAGGAAATAGTTGATAGATATACAGTTATGATGATGAAAAAGTATCCTCAGTTAAGACCTGAGATACTTAAGAATTCACAGTTTATTTTAGATAAGAAGGTACTACCTTCTATGAGGGCATTGCAGTTTGCAGGCCCTGCTATAGAGACTAACCCAGCTAGGGCGTTCAATTGTTGTTTTTTACCTATAGATAGTTACCATTCTTTTAGTGAGACAATGTTCCTTTTATTAGGAGGGACTGGAGTAGGATATTCAGTACAAAAGCAAGATGTAGAAAAATTATTACCGATAGTTAAACCTACAAAAGAAAGAAATTATTTAATAGAGGATTCAATAATGGGTTGGGCTGATGCTGTAAAAGTATTAATGAAGTCTTATATGTGTGGAAAGCCTTTACCTAAATTTGATTTTAGTGCTATTAGAGAGAAGGGTGCACGACTTGTCACAGCAGGGGGAAAAGCTCCAGGACCTGAACCTTTGAAGATTTGTTTGCAAAATATAAAGACCATACTAGACAGAAAAAAAGACGGTGATAAACTAACACCACTAGAATGTCACGACATACTTTGTCATATTGCTAACTCTGTTTTAGCTGGGGGTATCAGAAGGAGCGCATTGATATGTCTTTTTTCTGATGATGATTTAAGTATGATTGAATGTAAATCTTCTAATATATCTTCTACAATTATTAGTAAAGAGCACCCTAAGTATACTAGTAAAAATGGTTTAGAGGAAGATATTACTAAATATATTTTAACTGTAAAGCAAGGTGATATAATTTACAAAGATGTAGTATTACATGCAGATTCTAAGACTGGTAAGTTTTTTGATTTAGACCAATACGATTATGATCAAACTTTAGGTTGGTGGGTTTGTAACGAACAAAGAGGTAGATCTAATAACAGTGCAGTATTAAAGAGAGGGGAGTATAGTAAAGAGAATTTTCTAAAGCTTTGGAAGAAAATAGAGAATAGTGGTAGTGGAGAGCCTGGTATATATTGGACTAACAATACCTCTTGGGGGACGAATCCTTGTTGTTTTACTGCTGATACAAAAATATTAACACCTACTGGTTATGTGAAAATAGGTGATAATGTAGGTTCATTAGATTTAATAAATAAGGATGGAGAGATTATAAATGGAAGTATTTGGTCTAACGGATTTAAAGATGTTGTAGAGGTTAAAGGTTCACAAGGATTTAAAGTTAGATGTACTTCTGACCACAGGTTTATGCTAAGTACAGGAGAGGAATGTCAAGCAAAAGATCTTGTAGGAAAGAGAATAATGCCGTACTTCAGTATTAATAAGGAAATTAATGAATTTGTTAAATATGGCTTTATACAAGGAGATGGAGGTTTAGGTAGACTTGATTCTATTTCACATAAAGGCTTAGAGGTAAATATAGGTGATAAGGATGATGATATAATAGAGTTATTTGAAGTAATTAGAGAAGTGGGTAAGCGTTCTTACTATTTAAATGGATTTAATGAAGTATTAAGATCTTTACAGTTTGATACTAATTCTTTACCAAATAGAGGTTTTCCTAAAACTTTTAATAGTTGGTTGGATAAAGATAAGTTGATGTTCTTAAAAGGTATGTATTCTGCTAATGGAAGTATTATAAAAAGTTCTAGGATATCTTACAAAACAACAAGTAAAGCCTTATCCGAACAACTGTTAGATACTTTAACTTATTTTGGTATATCGGCTTACATCACAACTAACAAAGAAAAAGAAGTAGAATTCAGCAATGGAAACTATACATGTAAAGAATCTTATGATATCAATATATGTAAATACGAAAGTGTTATTAGATTTGCAGAGTTAATAGGATTTGTACATTTGTATAAGCAAGTATCTTTATCTAACTTGATTAAAGAAAAAGCACCTAAGATATCATCCGTAAAATCTACTGGTAGTGAAGAAGTATTTGATTTTAATCTAGATGATGATACTCATTGGGGTGTAGTTGAGGGTGTTGTTGTACATAATTGTGAGATAGCTCTAAGACCATTCCAATTTTGTAATCTATGTGAGATAAATGTAGATAATATTACTAGTCAAGAAGATTTAAATGAAAGAGCTATTATAGCTGGATTCTTTGGTACATTACAAGCAGGATTCACTAAGTTTCATTATTTAAGACCTATATGGCAGAAGACTACTGAGAAAGACGCTTTACTTGGAGTAGGTATGACAGGGATAGGTAGTGGTAAAGTATTAAAGTATAATTTACAAGAAGCTGTAGATTGTGTAAAAGCTGTAAATAAAGAAGTATCTGCAATCATAGGCACTAACGAAGCAGCTAGAACAGCCTGTGTTAAGCCGGCAGGAACAACTTCCTGTGTACTAAAATGCAGTAGTGGTATACATGCTTGGCATGATGATTATTATCTCAGAACGTTAAGGTTTAATATGAATGAGGATATAGCCAAATTCTTTTTAGAAAACCATCCTGAATTTTGTGAGTTAGATGCAGCTAAACCTAAAGATACTCTTTGCGTTAGGTTTCCTATAAAAGCTCCGGAAGGTTCTATATTTAGAACTGAGACAGCCTTGGATACTTTAGAAAGAGTTAAAAAGTTTTCATTAGAGTGGGTTAGACCAGGACATAACAATGGAGATAATACACATAATGTCTCAGCTACTATTTCTATTGATAAATCTAGATTATATGATAATAAAGATGAATGGGAAGTTGTAGGAGAATGGATGTGGAATAACCAAGAGTTTTATAATGGGTTGTCAGTATTACCTTACTTTGGAGGTACTTACAAACAAGCCCCTTTTGAAACTATTACAAAGGAAGAATATGAATTGAGATCTTCAACACTAAAAGATATAGATTTAACTAGAGTAATAGAAGAAGATGATTTAGTGGACTTTAGTCAAACCAGTGCTTGTGCTTCTGGAAATTGTGAGATTAATGTATAAATACTTATGACTCATGACTACCTAGTCCAGAATATCATTAATGGTATATACCACTGGATACGAATACATAGATAAACATTAACCCCTTGCCCCACCAGGCAGGGGATTTTTTTTAAAGAAATATTTGGTGATATCAAAAACATTCTTATCTTTGTGTTCTAAAATATAAAAGTTATGGGAGTATTTGTTTTAATTGCAGTAGCAATCGTAAGTTTCGGTCTTATTTTTCAGTCCTCGTTACCTATCTTACAATGGGAGCCAGAGGGATGGCCTAAATGGCTAGTAGTAACATTAAAAGTATTAGGTATAACTATCCTTACTATATTCATTATAGTAGGTGGTATCTGTGCTGCAATCATCGGAGGAGGTTTTGATTCAAATAAAAAGTAAAAATATATTATGAGAACAGCACGAGAAATTGTAAATGAAGTACATATGGAATGTAGTTTTTATAATTGCCAAAGCTGGCAGATAATATCTGCACTATCTGTTGAGAGAGGTGTTAAAGAATGTATAGAAGATATTATAGAAAAGCTACATGATATAGAAACTATATCTGAATTAAAAACATTTATTAGTAAATTAGAAACAATAGTATGAGTAAAATAAAACATTTTAAGTATGTTGATAGACCTTCTTTAGCAGAGTTATATATTGACTTAGAAAGAGGAGAAACTTGTTATGCAACAAGAACAGAAGATGAAGTTATTAATGGTATTTTAGATTATAATAATAACGAGTTTAAAACCCTTGCTATATTCTACCCTAAAGGAGAAAGACCTAATTGTTTACCTCACCCAGTTAATAAAAAGTAAATAGTATAATACAAAATAAACAAACATGGAAGTAAAATTTAAAAAAACACTAGACGTACCTACCCCTATCTATGCAACAGATGGCGCAGCAGCAATTGATTTATATGCAGGTACAAAACCTGAATGGGATATAAAGGGACAATACTACGAATACGACACAGGGATAGCACTTAGTATCCCTTCTGGCTATGGAGCATTACTCCTTCCCAGAAGTTCCATAAGCACTAGAAATCTAATGTTTGCCAATACGATTGGACTAGGAGATCCAGATTTCAGGGGGTCGTTAAAGGTTCGTGTTAAGTCTATTGATAGAGATTATCACTTATATGATAAGGGAGAAAGAATAGCTCAACTACTTATCATCCCTTGCCCTAAAATTACACTTACAGAAGTAGAAGAGTTAGACAGCACTGATAGAGGAGAAGGGGGGTTTGGCAGTACTGGGACTAAAGAACAGCTTAAAGTAGGTGATGAAGTAAAAGTAACGCTTGATTGTGAAGGTGTAACTGAAGGTAAAATATATACCGTATATACTGTACCTAATGCTAATAGACTAAGTATTTTAGATGACAACAATGAAGAGTTAGGTTTGTATAAACATGAAGTCAAATTAGTGACAGATACCAAAGAAAGACAACCTAAAGTAGGAGATAAGGCTAGGGTAATAACTACATTAGGGCATCATTTTAAACTAGATGAAGAGGTCGCAGTAGTTAAAATGGCTGACGAAGCTGGACTGTATAAATTAAAGTCAGCAGATAAAGATTTAATTCAATATCTATTTAGAGAACAATTTGAATTATTATGATATACCAACTGAAGAATATTCAATTCATCTCTGTAACTAAATCTAAGTTAGGTGAGTCTGAAAAGAGACTGTACTTAGAGGTATATACAGGAGACTACACCACCCCTAAAGTAATACCTCTTAAATCAGAAGCTTGGACTACAACATCTGCAACATTTCATACAGAAGATGATATGTACATTATCGAATTTGATAACATCAAAAATACCAAGTCATTGATTACAATGCCCAGGTTCAACCTCACACTCCAAGACATCGAAGAAACATTCGGAATAACAAAAAATAATATAGTATGAACGAGTTGTCACCATCCATAGAATGTAAAAGGTTCTTATTAGATACCGAAGATGAAGTATTATATGTAATCAGATATAGACTAGGGAAAGTAGTTTACTTCTATGATAATGCATATGAAACAGAACCTTGGGAATCTGGATTACAAGTATCATCAGTAAAAGAATTTGAAGAAAAGTTTAAAATAAAATTATGAGCACAACAGTAACACTCCCAATAGGAGAATACCAAAGACTAGTCGAGGTAGACAAGAAAGTAAAGAACGGACCTACTCTAAACCTGGTAGTAACTAGAGATGTTAGGTTTACCGAAGACTTCACTAATACTGTAACAAACAAAGAGGTTATAACAGTAACCGGAGAATGGGTAGAAGGTTTGATGAGTAAACTTAAAGATGCTATTGATACTTCTAATGAAAAGAAAAAAGAGGTGTATTCACTTATCGAAGAAGGAATAAGACTTAACCAAAAAGCAAAAGAGTCTATGAAAGAAATACTGAATTACACCTTCCTACAAAGACTTAAGTTTCTGTTCACTAAAAAGATGTAATACATGAACTTAGACAACGTCTACATTTTCGACATAGAAGCAGACGGACTATTAGACACCGTCACAAAGATACATGTACTAAGTGTAGGCAAGGTGAATAGGAAGGGGGAGTTAAAGATAAAATCTATTACTGACTATGAGGAAATGAAAATATTCTTCATGGATAAAGACATTACTAAGGTAGGGCATAATATAATACGATATGATTACCTAGTAGTAGAGAAAATTCTAGGTATAACTCCTGCCACTAAAAACACAATAGATACTCTTCCTATTAGTTGGTATGCATTTCCAGATCTTTTGAAACATGGTTTAGAAGAGTGGGGAGAGATGCTTGGTGTTGAAAAACCCCATATTGAAGATTGGCAAAATCAAACAATTGAAGATTACACCCATAGGTGCCAGGAGGACGTGAAGATAAACCATCTATTGTGGTTAGAGGAGTTATCATACCTACGAGAGTTGTACGATAATGACAATGAAGTACTCCACTGTATCAAGTATCTTATATTTAAAACTATCTGTGTACGTGATCAGGAAAAGGTGGGAGTGAGGTTTGATAGAGAGCTTTGTGAGATTACTTTAGCTGATATTGAAAGAGAGAAAGAAGAAAAGATAGAACAGCTTAGGGCTGCTATGCCAAAAGTAGAAGTTGTATCTAAAAAGAAGAGACCTAAAGTATACCACACTAAGAAAGGACAATTATCTGCTAATGGTAAAAAGTGGGAAGAATTCTGTAAGGATTATGGGGTGCCTATAGATATGGAAGAAGTAAGTTATATTTCAGGGTACGCAGAACCTAATCCTCAATCAACAGCCCAACTCAAAGCTTGGTTAGAGTCTCATAATTGGATTCCAGATACTTATACTTATACACGTAACAAAGAAACAAATGAGTTTAAGAAAATTCCTCAGATATTTAACAAGGATACAGGAGAAGTAACTGACTCAGTTAAACTATTAATGGAAGTAGAACCTGCTTTAAAAGCCTTAGATAACCTAGGTAAGCTAAAGCATAGGGCAGGTATATTATCAGGCTTTTTAAGAGATGCTATACAACAAGAAGATGGTACTTGGAGGATATACCCAAGTATGTCAGGGTATACAAGTACACTTAGATTACAACATAAGATTGTAGTTAATCTTCCAAAGGTAGGTGTATATTTAGGTGAGTCTATAAGAGGTTGTCTTATCGCAGATGAGGGTCATATATTGTGTGGTGCTGATTTAAGTAATATAGAGAATAAAACTAGGGATGCATATATCTATAATTTTGACAGTGCTTATGTTGAAACTATGAACACACCAGGGTACGACTCCCACTTAGAGCTTGCTCAAATTTCAGGCTATATAACAGAAGATGAAGTTTTATTTTACAAGTGGTATAATTCTCAAAAACATTAGTATGACATTTGAAGAAATGAAAAGTCTTCCACCAGAAGAACAGAAAAGCATAATAAGTCGTATACGTAAGAGTAGAAATTTAGGCAAGACGTGCAACTTTGCGAGCGTCTACGGAGTGACCTTTAAAACATTATCAAGAAATACCGGTATATCTTTAAAAGAGGCTACTAAACTTATAGATTCATATTGGAAAAGAAACTGGGCAGTTAAGGCTTTTGAGGAGACTCTGGAGGTAAAAGATTTATCAGGATATAAATATATAAAGAATCCCATTAGTGGCTTATACGTAATTCTCAGAACGGATAAAGACAAGTTTTCAGCAGTTAATCAGTCAACGGCAGTTTTTGTTTTTGACTTATGGTTAAAGGAGGTAAGAAAGTTAGGTATAACAGTATGTTACCAATGTCATGATGAAATGTTATTTAACGTACCAAAAGGAGAAGAAGATAAATATAAAGACCTACTTCAAAAGGCTATGGATAATGTGAATAATATATTAAAACTGCCAGTTACTGTGAGAATGGAAGCCCAATTTGGGGATAGATATTCAGATTGTCACTAAATAATTTGTAGTACATATTGTTGATATTTATTAATATATCAAATACTACAAATCATGATTAAAGAAAAAGACATACTCATTAGAGTTGAAGAAAAATTAAAAAAAGAATTGCAAGAAGCTGCTGCAAAAGTAGGTTTAAGTTTATCGGCTTTTATACGTACCACACTTATAGAAAAAATAAGGAGGTAATATGAATACAGAAGACTTTATAAAGAAAGTTATAGAACGTAGGGGGGATGAATTATTTGACTATAGTAAAGTGGTTTATACAAAGACAGAAGAACCTGTTATTATAACCTGTAAGTTACATGGAGATTTTACCACCACTCCACACCAATTTATGGCAGGTAAAAATTGCCCTGTTTGTTTAAAAACTATACTAAGTCAAAAATTTAGGTCAACTACAGAAATATTCATAGAAAAAGCTAAAAAAGTCCATGGTGATAAATATAATTACTCCGAAGTTGAATATAAGACTAATCATGACAAAATAAAAATATACTGTAATACACACAATAGTACATTTCAACAAACTCCAAATTCTCATTTGGCAGGAAAGGAATGCCCAAAATGTGGTAAAGCTAAACGTCATAAAAATAAAACATACACTCAAGAAGAGTATATTAAATTAGTTACAGAAAAACATGGTAATAAGTATGACTACAGTCAAGTCAAATATACGGGGTGTTTTGATAGGATTAAGATACATTGTCAAATTCACGGATTTTTCTTACAAAAAGCTTCGGAGCATTTGTTTGGTAAAGGTTGTAGACAGTGTGGAAATATACCTAAGCAAGATTATAAAGATAAATATGCAAAACAGTTTATAGAAAAAGTAAAAGTAGTACATAATAATTTCTTTGACTATAGTAAAACTGTATATACAGGGGCTCATATTAAAATTATAATAACTTGTCCATTTCATGGAGACCTGGTAATGAAGGCTAATACACATCTTAACGGTACGGGTTGTAAACATTGTTCAAAAGAAAAAAGCGGATTTGGTAGAAGTAATTTTGTACACTCCTGCAAAAAAGATGATGGTATATTCTATTTAATAGAATGTTTTAATGAGGAGGAGAGATTTTACAAGATAGGTATAACAGGAAGATCAATCGAAATTAGGTATGCCAGAAGTAGGGATATACCGTATCAGTTTACTCTTATAAAAGAAGTAAAAGGTTCCCCAGAAGATATTTGGAATTTAGAAAAGTTAAATCTTAAAAATTTGAAAAATTATAAGTATGAACCAAAATTAAAATTTAATGGCCACACCGAATGCCTTTCCCTCTCTGCCCTACCTAAAATAAAGTTTGAATTAAATTTTGGTGATTAGATAAATGTTTATATATTTGCATCACAATATTAAATAAAAAATTATGGAGTACAAAGCGAAACACGACAGGATTATTTTAAAGGAAACTTCTGTAGAACAGAAATCTATAGGACGTATAGTAATTCCCGATTTAGAAGGAAATATCTCAGAGACGTATCTAGTAGTAGCAGTAGGACCTGGTACGGTCAATCCTCTTACCAAAGATTTTTATCCTACTCAGCACGAAGTGGGAGATGTTGTATACTGTAAGAAGGCAGTAATGCATGAACTGCCAGAGATAGAAGGAGAGAAGTATTACTCTACTAGAGACAATGAACCATTAGCATATATCTTAAACGATTAAATTATATTATATGAAAGTAATAGTAAATGGTGGATTAGAAGATTACAAAATTAAACCTGGAGTATTATTGGTAAGTAAAGCAGAAACCATTATAGTTCTTGTAACAGACTACCCTGAAGATTGTAACTATTTCAGTGGAGTTATCTTATACCGTTATAATAAAGAGTATATTGGACGCTACGAAGAAGACTTTGATAAAAATGCGTACCCAAATATATTCACTGGTTCTCTAACCCTCTCAAACGACTAGACATGACAGAAGTAAAAAAGCACTTTGCATTTATATACAACTTACCTGAACCTACTCAAGTGGTTTTATGGCCGGCTTACTACGAAGATACACAAGAGTTACTAGAGAACTACGATGAGATAAAAGAATACAACATATCTAATCTAGGATTCTCAGCTTGGTTATCAGCTAATCAGCCGTATAAAGTACTAGTTAAGAAATTTCAGCCAGTAGAAGAATCACCTACAACAGAAGATGATAAACCTAAAAAAGTTAAAAAGAAATAGCCAATCAAGGCTCTACCGGGAAAACAACGGGATGTCAAGCTTGTGGAGAACTTAGTTCCTACTTATTAAGTAGCAGGAGTTCTGAGAAGCAAGAATTAAATTCATTAATAACAATTTAAAATTTAAAGATTTTGTCAGTCACAATCACATCCGGACAGGAATTAAAAGAGAAGCTGTTAAAGGGAATAAACCTTTCAGCCAACACAGTAACAGCAACAATGGGTAGCTCTGGAAGACCAGTAGCTATCAGAGATGATCAAGGAGTTATCCGTATTACTAAAGATGGATACAGTGTAGCTAATGCCATCACATCATTTGAAGATCCTATTGAGGATATGGCTTTACAGCTACTTAAAGCTTCTGCTAAGAAGACAGTAGATGAAGCTGGAGATGGTACCACTACCACTACCTTGTTAGTACAGTCTATAGTAAATGAATGTTTAGATATTACTTCCAAGGATGTCAATATAGTAGAAGTACAAAAAGGTATTAATACCTCAGTTGATAACATCATAGCTAACCTAAAAGAGCAAGCTATGGAGATTACTACCGAAGAACAAATCTATAGTGTAGCTAAACTATCAGCTAACGGTGATGATGTGATTGCTAAATTGATTGCAACATCAATAGATAAAGCTGGGAGAGACGGAAGTATTTCTATTGAAGAATCTAAGTTTGCAGAAGATTCATTAGAAGAGGTAGAAGGTATGGTGATAGATAAAGGTCTTTCACATCATCACTTCATTACCGATGAAGCTAAAAACCATTCATTCCTTACAGAGCCTCTTATCCTTCTAGTAGACGAAGTAATGAGTACCTTAGAATCAGTTACCCCTTTCATGGTGTATGCATCTGAGAAAGAAAAGCCTCTATTAATCATAGCAGAAGGAGTAGAATCAGCAGCTATCTCTGTTCTAATTGTGAATCACCTTAGAGGTAACTGTAGAGCAGCAGTAGTAAAATCACCTGACTTTGGCCCTAGACGTAAAGCTATCTTGGAAGATATTGCTATTATGACTGGAGCTACTGTATTAAGCAGAGAGAAAGGACACGACTTAAAGAAGTTAAAAGATGTAGGGCAGTATCTAGGCTCTTGCCGTTCAGCCACTATTACTAAAGATAGCACTACTATCATAGATGGTCGAGGTGATAAGGACCGTATCGAAGAGAGGTTACTAGCTATCAAGGCTCAAATAGATAATGCTTCTTCAGCCTTTGAGAAAGAGAATCTTCAAGAGAGGTTAGGAAAGATGATTGGAGGAGTAGTTATCATCAATGTAGGTGGTAGGTCTGAGGTAGAAATGAAAGAACGTAAGGATAGGGTAGAAGATGCTTTATTTGCCACTAAAGCTGCCATTTCAGAGGGTGTAGTGCCAGGTGGGGGATTAGCCTTAATCAATGCAGAACCTGCCCTAGATAAGCCTCTATTGAATAAAGACCAAGAGATTGGTAGAGAAATAATGAGGAAGGTAATCTTTGCTCCATTTAAAAAGATATTACTGAATGCAGGTATAGAAAATAGTTATAAAATATATGCTGGAATAAGAGATAACCAAATGGAATTGATACGGTTAGATAAGTCAGAAAAGATGTTATGGCAAGGCTACAACGTTAAGACAGATACCTACGGAGATGTAAGGGATATGGGTATTCTAGATCCAGTCAAGGTTACCAGAGTAGCTCTTCAGAATGCAGCGAGTACAGCAGGTATCTTAATGACAGTAGCTGCTGGAGTTAACGAAAACAAATCAGAAAAACATGGTAATAACACTCAAGAGCAGCAATATTAAACCTAGACAGATAGGTTCTGCATGGTTTGTAGCAAGTACTATCTTAGAGAGTTATTATAACAATTTATTTAAATCAGAAATAAAAACAAATAATATGAACATAGAAGATTTAGCTAAAGAGTTACAAAGAGTATCTAGAGAGATACATGAAAAAACTTGTAATGGAGAAGCTAATATTGGGTTTATGTCACCTCATGTATATAAGGTTCTATACCCAACAGAGTATAAAAATAGATCCTTGGCTTTTAGATTAAAACACAGAAGAAAAAATATTAATTGGTACCCAGTGACTGACCCTATCAAAAGAAAAATATATGATAGCTTAAACACAGTTGAGTTTTTAACTGTAACACCTTTATAAAAATAAACAGTATGAAATATAGAATCGTAGAGACAGAAGGAAAGTTCTTCCCTCAATTCGCAAATAGCGAAACAAACAATTGGCTACCTCTTACAGCCAAGGGACTTAACACCAAGGAAGAGGCACAAGTAGTTGCAGATAAACATGCAAACAGTTTTAAAAGTGTCAACGAAGTAGTACACGATTATATACCTAATTCACAAAAACAAATTTTATTAGGTTAATAAACTCTACCCTAAAATCTAGGGGATGTGAAGCTTGTGGAGAACTTAGTTCCTTACCGAAGGTAAGCAGGAGTTCAGTGAAGCAAGAATTAAACAATTAAATAACAATTTAAAATTTAAAGATTTGGAACAGCAACAATTAAAAATTGATTTAAGTAAAACAGCAGGGTGTATATGCCCTGCTTGTAGTAACAATACCTTTAAAGAGGTACTACTTATAAGAAAGGTAAGTAAGTTCTTGATAGGGTCTAATACGGATATGCACATGCCTATTCCGGTATTCTCCTGTACTAAGTGTGATACTATTCATACAGGATCTCTCACACCTCAAGTAAGAGATTTATTAAATGTAAGTGATGATACAGTAGATGTAGAAGAGGAAGAAACCCAACAGAGTGCTAAAATAATTTCAATGTTTCCTAAAAAGTAGTAACTATGATACGTGTTTTAGAAATACTAAACGAACAATTAGAAGAGAAACGTTCTCAACTAGAAGAGTTAATGACTAGCGGTAAAGATATAGTTAATGATCCTGTATACGAACTGGAATGTGAAGCTTTAACTTCGGAGATAGATTCAATATTGGAACAGATAACTAAAAATATAGCAGATGTCTAAAAAGAAAAAGGCTCCACATCCTATTCTGGAGGAGATTAAAAGTAAGATAATACCTAAAGTACAGGGCACCAGGAATATTTCCTATAGCCAATTTGCCACATATTTAGAATGCCCACACCAGTTTTACCTTAAATACGGTTTATCTAATTATCCGTTTAGTAGTTCTATACACTCAGTGTTTGGTACAGCTTTACATGAAACAATTCAAGAGTATTTAAACCTACTATACAATTCTACAATAAAAGCTTCTGATGAATTTCAGTACGATGTATTCTTACAAGAAAGATTATTATCCATTTACCAATCAGAGGTAACTGCTAATGAAGGAAAACATTTCTCCACTAGAAAAGAATTGGAAGAGTTCTACGAAGATGGCTGTAACATAATGTGGTATATCAGAAAAGAACGTAAGAAGCTTTTTGACACTAAGTACGAGATATTACTAGCAAATGAGTTACTACTCAATATACCTGTTATAGAGGGTAATGAGACTATAAGGTTTACAGGATTTCTAGATACAATTATCTTTGATACCTTTAACAACAAAGTAAAGATCTTAGACTGGAAGACTTCTACATCAGGTTGGTCTAAGTGGCAAATATCTGATGATAAGAAGTTAGCACAGCTTAGGTTGTATAAACATTACTTCTCTAAGCAATACGGTATTCCATTCGAGGATATTACCTGTGAATTTAAGGTCCTTAAAAGAAAGGTAAACACCTTCGAGTTCGAGGGGTATAACATGGAGACTCCTAGACTTTCTACAGTTAAACCTTCCCAGGCAGCCATCACCGTTAAGAAAACAGTTATGCTTCTAGAAGAGTTTGTACAAGATTGCTTTGAACCAGACGGCAAAGTGAAGGAAGGTTATTATACTCAAGCTAATACAGACCACGCATGTAGGTTCTGCCCTTTTAACTCAAACAGTGAATTATGCTCCAGATGATACTAGTCTTTATATTTTTAGCTTTAGTTTTTAGTGGGTTATGTTTTGCAGGAGTGATAGTGTTCAAACCTAATGACTGGTATCCTGTATGGGTTGATAATGGTTTCTATTATTGTAATAGTTTACGTAGGTCAACTTTTTGTGCTTATGAAATAAGATATTCTAAAAGTAGAGGAAAGTATAAATTAATAGTTAAAGGAAAAGATGCAATATCAAAACCTGCATATAAAGTAGCAGTGGCTGAACTAAATAAATTAATAAACAATGGCTAGACATAAGACATCATTTAAGTCAAACGAAGTAGACTTAAGACTTACAAGTGTAGAGGTTATACCTGAACTGCACGATGAATTCAAGAAGGAATGTATAAGTAATCCTATCCTAAGCTCTAAAAAATTATTCAATAGAGCTATGTACCTGTACATGAATGATACCACCTTCAAAGATTATATACTCAGTTGTACAGATTTAGTTACAAAAGGTAACCTATAATTAGTTTTGGAAGTTTCACACTAAACATTTACCTTCGCTTAAAATATTATTTAATGTATAAATACATCCCCAAAGAACAACGTAAAAAGCTTTTGTTTATTTCAGATACCATCACAGGTGTATCTGGAGTAGCAAATGTATCCAAAGACCTTATTGCCTATACAGCACACCACTTTAATTACATCAGTATAGGTGTATCCCTCAATAAAGATTCAAAAGGAAAAACTTTTGATTTATCGCAAGCCATCAATAGTGAGATTGGCATTACTGACTCACAGGTAACAAGTGTAGAGTGGGATAGATATGCAGACCCAGAATTCATTCGTCAAGTACTTATGGCAGAAAAGCCAGATGCACTTGTATTCATTACGGACCCTAGACAATACATAGACTTATTCGCTATGGAGTATGACATCCGTACTGGAGCTATTAATGGAAAACCTTGTCCAATGATTTATATCCAGGTGTGGGATAACCTTCCTCAACCTAACTATAACTCAAATTTCTATAAGTCTGTAGATATGTCTTTGTGCATTAATAAGCAGACTGTACTGATTAATGAAATGATTTTAAAAGAAGATAAGTTAAAACCTATTATAAAGTACTTTCCCCATGGAGTAAATGTAGATAAGTTTAAACCTATCTCAAAAGATGATGAAAGTATCCTAGCTTTAAAGGAACGTTTATTAGGTACATCAGATACTAATCTAGTTGTATTCTTTAACTCACGTAACATCAGACGTAAGTGTGTAAGTGATTTAATCATGGCCTTTAAAGGGTTGTTAAGAGTACTATCTGAGAATCAAGCTAAAAAGGTATTCTTAGTACTACACACCCATCCTACTGATGAGAATGGTACTGATTTACCAAAAGTAGTTAAAGCTTTATTAGGGAGTCAATCTAATCAAGTAGTATTTGATACTGAGATATGCTCTCCTGAACACATGAACCTAAGATATAACATGGCAGATATTACGTGTTTAATATCCAATGCAGAAGGGTTCGGGTTGAGTGGCTTAGAGTCATTAGCAGCAGGTACACCTGTCATTGTGAATGTAACAGGAGGTATGCAAGACTATTGTAGATTTGAAGATGAGAATGGTTATTGGTTCACACCTAATGAGCAAGTATGGTCTAACCACAATAAGACCTACACTAAACATGGAGAATGGGCTTTTCCCGTCTACCCTAGCGTCAATACTATCATAGGCTCTATTGCTACCCCATACATCTTTGAAGATGTAGCTTCATTTAGGGACATCACAGATAGACTAATTGAGGTGTACGAAATGAATAAGCATGACTTGCAAGATAGGGGATTAAAAGGACGTGAGTGGATTATGAGTGAAGAGGCTAAAATGAGTTTAGATTTCATGACTGAGAGCTTTATAAGTTCAGTAGATAATTTACTAGAGATATTTGAACCTCGTAAAGCTTACTCAATAGATAAAGTAAACACCCCTAAGAAGAACATCGAAATAGAATTTCCTGACTATATATTTCAAGAATGATATTCAATAATACAAACAATTCGCAGATACCGCAAAAGGTAAAAGATAGAATACCTCCCAAGCTTTGGTATAAATACTTTTATGAAAAGCCAGTTGAACTCAGGTGGGAAGGTATACAGTTACCAAAAATAAATAAGTTTTTTCCTAATATAACAGCAGATCAAATAATAAAAGAACATGACATTTCAATTAAGTGAATCAGAAGTTAAGAAATTCCAAGAGAAAAATGCACAGTAATATGACAGATGATAACTTAATACGTAAATGGAGAGCTACAGGGTTATTAGAAATACCTAAAGTTATAGCATTAGAGTTAGCAAGAGTCTTTGAATTACTTTCAAAAAAGTACCTGATAAGTAGACAGAATACAAGTAATGAAGAATTTAGAAATCAATATCTAATATTCCCACTATATGCAAAGATGTACTATGAAGGTAAGAAAGTAAATAATATAGACAAGTTTATAAGAGCAGTTGATAATTCTAGCATAGATGAAGATAACCCTGAATCAGTAGATAAATTTATTAAAGAATATAAAGAGTAATGATATGAAACAAAAATTTAAACTAGTAGGCTTATCAAAAGAAAAGTCACTAACGTGTAAAACACTAACTACAGAAGATTTCTTCTGGCCTACCAACAACCTAACTCAAGCTGAGTTTGATTCTCTATACGAGTACTTCTCATCAAGTAAAGATAGCTGGGAGAAAGAAAGATTTGTATGGGTGACGTGTGATGGTTTATATGAAGATGGAACACCTATACATCCGGTAGCAGAATCATTAACAGACATTGAATTATAAAAGGTTAAATTAGATATTAGAATGGTAGAATTAGTAGATTATTTCGGTAGTGATTTAATGGTGGTTAACGCAGCTCGTTGTAGTTACAATAAGGTAAAAGAAGTGCTAGATGAAAAAGATTCTAAGCTTATAGTGTTTTTAAAAGAGCATAAACACATAGCACCGTTTAGACATCCTCAATTGCAATTTAGAGTCACTTGTCCTATATATGTAGAGAGGCAATTAAGAAAGCATGAGATAGGTACAGAGCTGGGATTGCCTCCTGAACCTAATTCATCTATTAATAGTATTAGCGGTAGGTATGTGGACTTCAGTGATAGTTATACTACCATAAAAGAATGGAGAAAACAATCTAAGTCAAGTAAACAAGGTAGTGAAGGGTTAATAGATAATCCAGAACAAGCAAGTTTTATAGAGAATAATATAATAGGGTTGTGTAAAACTGCTTACCAAGAGCTAATTAAGCTGGGTGTATCAAAAGAACAAGCAAGAACAATACTACCTTTAAATCTTAATACAACTTTTATTTGGACAGGAAGTTTACTTTCTTTTTTACATTTATTTGAATTAAGATTAAAGCCTGATGCTCAAGCTGAAACTAGAGAAGTTGTTGCTGAGATGTTGAACTGTATTCTAAACATAGAAGGAAATCCTTTTGAGCATACTTTAAAAGCATTTAATCTTAACTAATTATGAATAAACAAGCAACCTACCTTAACCGGTATCGAAACAAGATAGTATTTACCCAAGAAGGTGATACTGTAGTTATGACAGGATATAACCCAGAGTGGCTGGGATGTTCATATGAGAATGATTATGATACACCTTATCAAGCTTTAGAGTTTGATATGTTTCAACGTCTTAAAAACGATGATGGGTTAGACACTATATCAGAATTTATTTTTAAAGGGTTATTTAAATTTTCAGGTTTAAATGAAAAAGATATTCCTCAATACAAAATAGCACCTAAAGAAGAATTCATCAAGTACCTCTTCGAGTACGACTCTGAATTAAAAGAATATAAGTGTCCTCAAAAGTACAGAGACCTTTGTAAGAGTACAGATATCATTCATAGTGTAGATCCTTCAGGAGGACCTTACATCGCTGTAGGATTTGACTTAAATGAATTCTTCAATGATGGAATTGAACGTGAAATAAAAAGTATACAAATACAACCTAATCAAATAACATTTAAATTATGAGTTTAAAAGCATACGATGGTATGATGACCAAAGAAGGTTTTCCATACCTACAAGAAAAGATTAAAGAAAATATATCTAAATTTAAAGAAGCATCTTTAAGAAAATTAGGTAAAACTTATGCAGGAATTATACAAAAACATGTTGATAAAGAATTGTCAATATTAACATATTCTAGAGTTTTTAGTTTAACAAAAAGTGAGGATGAAGAAATAAAGAATATTGAAATTAATGATGATACTTTATTAATTTCATATTTATTCCAAGTAGGAAAAATTGCAGCAAAGTCAGAATACTTAAATTATTTCACAACTCATTTAACTATGACTATTGAACAAAAAGATGATATACTTTTATGTTATCCTGGTATAAATGTACCTGAACATAAAGATATTCTCTTAACATTTTTAACTGATTGGTACGCACAAAATCAAACAGACCCTGATAAAAATGTCCCAGAAGATGAGTGGGAGAAACGTTGTAAAGATTGGGATGATTTTAACGAAACAAGAGGATTGCAAATTGTTGTTAAATTATTTGACCCTAGTCATTATTGGAATAATTTAATTGATTTTGTTAGAGGTGAGGAATTATATGATTTAATCCTGCCTAACATAGAAAGTGATGATAAGAGGAGAAAAAACATTTGGTATTTAAATTTTATGGAAATACTAATGGAAAGAAATGTTAAAGAAGAGGGGTTTGCAAAATATTTAAGGTCAAGAGAATACTTGAATACAGAAGAAGGAAAATTGGAATATGAAAAATATAAGCAGGATAATCCAATTGAATTAACACCAATTACTACTGAGTTATTAAAAACACTAAAAGTTAAATAATATGAATAACTATTATCTATCATTAATACCTATCCTGCCCTATTCACTAGGAGGTATTGCAGATGCAATAATGGATACATGTTCAGATCACTTCAGTGTAAGTATATTCAAGAATCTTAATCCTAACTATTGGAATAAGAACATAAGCTGGACTAATAAGTATATAGACAACGATGTTAAGAAAGGTTTAAAGAAATGGTGGATATTTAATAAACCAGTAGCACTTACAGATGCCTGGCATTTATTTAAAAGTATTAAAGAGATACTAAATACTCTCGCTATCACTAGTGCAATACTTATACCCTTTACATTTGAGTTCTGGTATATACCTCTATACTTCATCTTAGTAGGTTTATCAAGAGACTTAGTATTTGATATATTTTATAATTACCTTTTAAAAAGTAAATAACATGAAAGGAACAATAGTTAAATCCTCTACAGGATTATCAGTAGCGTATATCGGCAAAACGTTAGGTACCACAGCCGGAATTGCAACCATTAGTATTAATCCTGCTCAACAGGATGAGTACAGAAACAGAGTAGGAGAATCAGTTAATTTTGAAGGTATAGAATTTATTGAGCCTGATATTCAAAAAACTACTATCTTCGCAAAAATTAAATAATGAAAGAGAAGTTAGATAATCAAGATGTGTATAAAGTTGCTGAAAAATTATATAAGCACATTAACCCTACAAGTAGAATGGAAACACCTAATAGTGTTTATATGACTGTAGGTAAATGGTATGCAGAATATTCTAATAAAGATGTAAATATATCATTTTACGATTGGTGTATTATAAATAAACAGCCTAAGTAGTATGAAACAGTTATTAACAACGCTATCTGTAAGGTGGTTATCAAATCAACTCAGAAAAGATGAAGGTCTCTACTTATCTTGGAAATCAGCTATAGCTATGTCGTTTCAAGATAATTATCATCAAGCTAAAGATAAAAAAGACATATATAAAATAGCAAATGAAAGTGCTGATTATTTTCTTCAATTATTAATTCAATAAGCATATATGAGTAAAGCAAGGGTAGTATCTGCATTTCCAGGTACGGGTAAAAGTTTTTTATTTGACAATAATTTGAATCTACGTATATTAGATTCTGATAGTAGTCAATTTAGTTGGGTTGTGAAGGAAGATGGTACTAAGGAACGTAATCCTGAATTCCCTACAAATTATATAAATAGGCTTCTTGATTGTATTAAAGATTATGATTTAATATTAGTCAGTAGCCACAAAGAGGTGAGAGATGCTCTCATAGATAACCTAATACCTTTTGATTTAGTATACCCATCTAAAAATCTAAAAGAAGAGTACTTAGAGAGGTATAGGCAAAGGAGAAGTGGAGAGAAGTTTATACAGTTAATATCAGATAACTGGGATGCATGGATTGATGAACTATCTGGTATTGAAAGTAAGCTAGTGTCACACATACAGTTTACTGATGAAGATTGTTTTATTTCTGATTTAGTTTATACAAAAGAATCTATTAGCTTTACTATACATCTTACACCTAATAGAGTAATAAATTATAAAGATATAATCCAAGCTAAGGCAGACTTTAAATCTAGACTAGAAGGGTATAATACACCTGCATTAGATTTCATAAAAGAATTATCAATTAAATAAACATAAATGAACAAAGTAAAAATCATATGTTGGCTACCCTATGCCAGCCTAAGTGGGTATGGATTACGATCATACGACTTGTTAAGGTCAATAATACAGTTAAAAGAAGATGAATGGGATATAAAGATAGTATCACTATCATTTGGCAGATCCCCTCAAAGAGAATTAGATTTATCAGACCCTATTAACAAGAAGATAATTGATTGGACTATTCCTAGAGAACAAGCGGCACAACAATCTAATAATGACATAGCTATATTTTGTACTGTTCCTTCGGAGCTAAAAGGAGTTAGAATAGGAAAATTTCAGATGCTTTTTACAGCCTCGATAGAAAGCACTCTATGCTCATCTGATTTTATCGAAGGTTGTAACAATATAGACCTAACTATATGTAGTTCCAACCATGGTATGAAGGTTATTAAAAGTACTGTATATGATCGAAGAGATCCACAAGGTAATGTAATAGGTCAACTTAAATTAGATAAGCCGATTGAGGTTTTATTTGAAGCTGTTAACACTGCTGTCTATGATAGAAAGAATACACAATCATTTGATTTAGATATACCTGAAAAGAATGCATTCCTCATTAACGGTATGTGGTTACCAGGTTCATTTACTAATCCATACGGACATGACCGTAAGCATATAGCAACTACCATCAAATGTTTTCTAGAAACATTCAAGAACACAAAGGATAAGCCGGCTTTGATACTTAAGGTTAATTCAGGCACCTACTCACACACAGACCGAGATTACTGCTTAAGTAGGATAGATGAAATACGTAGTACAGTATCTGGAGATTTACCTAACATATATTTAATACACGGTAATTTAACTGAAAGTGAACTAGTAGGTCTATACCAACACCCTAAAGTAAAAGCTCTCATCGCCATTGGAAACGAAGGCTGGGGTAGAAGTCTACCTGAATACCTCTGTGCTACAAGCAAACCTGTCATAACAACTATGTATGGAGGTCCTGCTGATTACATCAAACCTGAATTTACGTTGACAGTAGGAGGTTCTTTACAGTCTGTACATAAGTCAACTGCTGACCAATTTCTTTTAGAGACTGCTCAGATATACTATCCTGATATAAAGCAACTATCATCCTCAATGGTGGCAGTGTTAAATGATTACAAAAATATAGAGGAGAAGGCCAAAAGACAGGCTCATTATATAAGGAGTGAGTTCACTCAAGAGAAGATGACTGAGAAGCTAGATGAGATACTAAAGAAGTATGTACCTGAATTTCCTAAAGTAGTTCAGATTAAGCTTCCGAGTTTATCAGAAATTAAATTACCTAAAATACAAAAAGTAGATTAATATGTTGACAATAGATGAGATACGAGAGCAGTATCCTGGAATAGCTATTTGGTCTGATAGGTGTATTGAAACTGTGTATGAAAATATACTTGAAGGTTGCTTAGAACCTATTACTGAATATTTATCTACTATAAATGCAGACAAAACTGTTAACACACTTGATAATGATAAAGTTCCAAGTGTAAATAGAATCAGCCTAAATAAAAATAAGGATACTATTCTCATCTCATTTTCTCATTTAGTACAATCAGACTTAGATAGAATTAATCATAAGATGGAAAGCTTTGGATGGCTTCCTTCAGGTGTAGCTTGCAGTAAAAAGAAAGGTAAATATTCTAGTGTTATACAGTCTATATTATATGATAAGACAATAACTGGGAATATTGTAATATCCTATGAAGCAAAATATGACAGAGAGGTTGTAATAGATAGGGGGAGTTTATATCATATATGCCCTGATATAGTATATGAAAAAATTAAGCTAGTAGGCCTTACACCTAAAAGTCAAGGTAAGTTAGTAGATCATCCAAGCAGAGTTTATCTTATAAAGAAAACTTTACCTGTAGATGAAAACACTTTTAATAGTATGGCAATAGCTTTGTATTTAAATTATGCAAATAAAGATAGAGTTAAACAAATGTACGTACTTAAGATAGATGTAGATAAGGTAAAGGATTTTAAATTCTTTGAAGACCCTAACTACAAAGAAGGCAGTGGTGTGTATACCTATCAAAACATACCTCCATATGCAATTTCTTTGAAATATAAAATTGATGTTTAATTTGTTATTTTCAATAAATACAATTACTTTTACAAAAAATAGATTAACATGAATGATAATTTAATCCAGTGTAAGCACTGTGGCTCTTCATTAGCATATGAAGAAATAAAAGATGGAGTATCCTACGAGGTACAATGTGTTAGTTGTGGGTTCTTTACCAACAACAGTTTACTAGAGGGTACCGAGGAGTTAAAAGTATACCTAGAAAGTATCCCTACAATCTATGCAGAGTTGAAATTCATAGATGAAGATGGATTATGTTGGATACCTATGTACAAAGATATATACGGTAAAGGTGTGATTGCCATTAACGGAATATCCAAAGATAGATACATGTGGTCATTCATACCTTATGTACCTCTTTTAGACACAGATGCTGATAAGGATATGTGGATAAATTCAGATGGTACATACCCAGAGTGGAAGCTTGACTTCACTAAGCAAGAGCACTTTAGTAAGCATGATTTCTTATTAGCCTTGCACAAGCTGGGATTCTTCAATGAACTTCAAACTATTACAAATGATTAGTATATCATATATCATAGGGGCCCACAACGAGGGTCAATCTATCAAGACTTTGGTAGATACCATTCTAAAAGAAAAAGATCCTAATGATGAGCTTATAATCGTAGATAATAACAGTGATGACATAAAGACTCTAGCTATATTGTCAGAGTATGACCAATATGTACACACATATACAGAACCTATCAAGGATTTCTCTCACTACAAGAATTTTAAGAAGGCATTAGCTAAGGGTAACTTTATATTTGACCTAGACGGAGATGAGTTTCCTAACCCTATTCTCCTAAAGACCTTGAAAGAGATTATCCTCAACAATCATACAGTAGATGTATATGTAGTTCCGAGAGTCAATATAGTAGAAGGTATTACTGATGAGTATGTAAAGCAGATGGGATGGAATAAGGATCAGGATGGGTTTATTAACTTTCCAGATGGGCAAGCACGTATTTACCGTAATACTCCTGATATAAAATGGGTTAACAAAGTGCACGAAACTTTAACTGGCTATAAGGTAATTACCAGGCTTCCTTACCAGAATGAGACAGGCAAGAAGGTTACTGATTACAGTATCCTACACCTAAAGACCTTCGAGAAGCAGAAACAACAAAATGAATTATATTCTAAAATTTAAATTATGACATTAACAACGATATTTTCAATAATTATAATCCACTTTTTGGGTGATTTCGTATTACAAACTGATAAACAAGCAAAGGGTAAAAGTAAAAATTGGTTAGATTTATTAGAACATACAGGTACGTATGTATCAGTATTCGTTCTACCTATTTGTCTTTTACTAGGTAAAACCAATCCTTATGGAACCTGTGAATGGTACGTATTAAATACCCTTGCATTTGCAATTATTACGTTTATGTTTCATACTGTAACAGATTATTTTACAAGTAGATTAAATAGTAAACTATGGCAAGAAGGTAAGACACATGAATTCTTTGTTAGTATAGGATTTGATCAAATATTACATTATGTTCAATTATTCACAACATATTATTTACTTACTAAAATATAAGGTGTGAATATACTTTTCAGAGAGAATCAGTTTAATGAGAGAGGTACTTCGGTATCTCTCTTCGATTATGCTCACTACGCTGAGACTATACTAGGACACACCTCGTATGTCTGTGCTCCTGTACTATCAGACCTTTCATCCTACGAGAAGTTCATCAATAGGTTCGGTGACAGATGTTGCCTATATAAAGATAACTTACAAGGTATTGTTGATGACTGTAACATAGATGTAGTTTACCACCAAGTGTCAGGTCAAGTATGTGACCTACGTGTACCTAACATAAAGAATGTATACCATGGCGTATTCAACTTTAAGAATCTTGAAGTTACTGCCTACATCAGTGACTGGCTTGCCAAAGAGAACAATAGCATATCTGTACCGTACATAGTAACACTTCCAGATATAAAACATAATTACAGAGAATCTCTAGGGATACCTTCTCATGCACCAGTAATAGTACGTACAGGAGGCTTTGGAAACTTTGATATACTAGATGCTCAACGTGCTGTATATGAAACAGCTCTAAGACAACCTAGCACATACTTCCTTATGCTCAATACAGACGAATTCTGCCCCCCTATTCCCAACATCATACATATACAAGCAACCACATCTAGAGAGGAAATAACAGCACTTCTGAACACCGCAGATGCATTCCTGTATGCAAGGTCAAGAGGTGAGACTTTCGTACTATCTATAGCTGAGGCTTTACACCAAGATGTACCTGTCATATACTACAATGGTGGGTATGATAAAAATCATTTAGAGATGATGCAGGATAGAGGGTTTGAATGGAATGCATACGCAGAGTTATTCTCCCTACTAGATTCATATAAATATACTAGGGGTTATGAGAAAAGTACTTACAGTTCACTTATAAGTGAATTCACTCCTGAGAAGGTAATGGAAAAGTTTTCAAAAGTTTTTTTATATTGAGTTATACAAACTCATATCTTTGCTAAAAATATTATTTTATGGTAATACTCCCTATCTCAATAGTCATCCTATCATGGAAGGCTCCTAAGACGTTACACAACACCTTATCTACCTATAAGGAGAAAGGGTTATTAGACATCACAGATGATGTAACAGTATTCTTCCAAGAGATGCAAGAAGAAGATTCTTTCATATGCCAAGAGTTTGGTGTAAAAGGGATAGGCTCTAGTACTAATATAGGTATTGGAAAAGCATTTGAAGTATTATTCAATCATGCTAAGTATGATGTAGTGCTTGCACTAGAGAACGACTGGGTAATAGATATACCTAGTGGTGGTGAAGTACATGATATACTTCAAGCATCTAGAGAAGATTTGAAAGGTTACCATGTAGATTTTGTAAGACTTAGACACAATAAAGTGCCTGGAGTCCCTTTATACACAGCTCAATTCCATGGACGTGAGATGGATTCCCCTGAGCACCTAATAGAGCAAGTTCATTTTTTAGGTAAAGATTTGTCTACCAAATTCCCTGACATATTCACATATACTGTTCAAGGGGATGCAGGATTTGTTATAGGAGACAGTCAATACTCTAATTACAGTAACAACCCTTTTATGTGCAGGAAAGACTTCTACTTAACTGAAGTAGCACCTTATTCTGGTACAGCAGGAGAGAATGAAACATTAATACGTGATAGCTGGATGAAAGGACACTACAAAGTAGCTTTCAATATACCAGGAGTATTCACACATAAAAGACTAGATAGATAATGAGAATACTATATATTACAAATTACATTAAGATACAGCAAGCCGGTGGATACATTAATGACTATATGAATGACCTTCTGTTCTATGGCTTGTATGAATTACAACAAGAGGGTATTATAACTGAGTTAGTGGACTCAACCTCTATTGCACACTTGTACAAATATAATGATTTGTTTATATCTAAACAGGCACTGTGGGGTAAAGGGTTCTCACAGACCTTCCTTATAGAAGGTGATGGCCAAGATGTAAATAGACAAAATATAGTAAGTAAAATAGTTAACCAATACTTTGATGTAATCATATACGGAGCTTGGAACAGATGCCAAGATTACAGAGATGTAGTTGAAGAATCTTTCAACGGTAAAGTAATAGTGGTAGATGGTGCTGATGATACCTTGATAAGACCTAAACCCTCTAGGTGGATAGGATTCAAAAGAGAACTAATGCCAGGTGTAGAAGGACAACTACCTATCTCGTTTGCAATCCCAGAGTTTAAGTTTAGTCAACCTAATTACAAGAAGACTAAAGATTATGGGACTGTTATCCCAGGAGATAACTCTACATATATCTTCACAGATGAAGCCTCTTATTACAAAGACTATAATGATTCTTTCTATGGTGTAACTACTAAGAAAGGTGGCTACGATTGTATTAGACATTACGAAATACCAGCATCATACTGTATGCCTTATATTCCTGATATAGATTCATTCCCAGACACAGTCCTGACTAACTATCCCAAAAAGCTAATAAAGATAGCAATGTCTTTACCTGACAAGGACTTTGATAATAATATGTACTATCAACTCATGGATGAGGTATACCAGTATGCAAAGGAAAACCTTACCACTAAAGCATTAGCAAAATACGTTCTAAGTAAAATTTAAGTCTATGATAATAAATAAAACATACTTTGATGATTACAATAATATATTACCCACCCTTCCTGACAAGTCATTTGATGCTATTATAGCAGACTTACCTTACGCACAAACAAAAGCAAAATGGGATATACTAGTAGATCTCCCTTCCCTATGGCTTCAGTACAAGAGGTTAATAAAAGATAATGGAGTAATACTACTATTTTCAAAGACTCCCTTTGATAAGATTCTTGGTTGCTCTAATCTTCCTATGCTTAAGTATGAATGGATTTGGGAGAAGACTCAAGCTACAGGGTTTTTCAATGCAAAGAAGATGCCTATGCAATCTCATGAGAATATACTAGTATTCTACAACAAACCTCCTAAGTATTACCCTCAAAAGACACAAGGACACTCACCTGTTAATTCGTATACAAAAAAGAAAGATATAGCAGACAAGACATTAGTATATGGGGAGAATACAAAAGATATACAAGGAGGAGGTAATACAGATAGGTATCCAAGAACTATTCTCAAATTCAGTTCTGACAAGCAAAAGAATAAGCTGGATGGTACTATACACCCTACACAAAAGCCCTTGGCTTTACTAGAATACTTAGTCAATACTTATACAGACGTAGGAGATTTAATACTAGATAATGTGGCAGGGTCAGGCCAGACAGGATTGGCAGCAAGGAACTTAAATAGAAATTACATCATGTGTGAGAATGACCCCTTCTCCATCGAAATACTTAAAAAAAGAAATTTATGATAATAAAAGATTTAGTAAAAGACAATTCGGCATACGGATCCATAGCCTGTATAAAGGGAGAAGAATCAGTAGTAAGTATAAGAGGATACTTAGCATATAACTTTGATTTTATCAAGGAGTTTGACACTATTATCCTAGCAGTGAACTGGTTAGATGGAGTTACTGATGAGACAGTAGATAGATACTTAGAACAATGGTATATGGCATTTCCTAACTCCTATATATACACTACACGTATATCTAAAAATCTTGGCCATACACTATCAACTATGGAGTTAGATAATCAACTATTCAGTAAGTGTAAGCAACTGCATATTAAGTGGTTATTCAAATCCACAGAAGATGTTATCATCAACAGTGCATTTCTAGATAGAAAAATATCTAAATCAGACTTTTATTACTTTAATGGAATTGGAAAAGGAGGTATGGAAAAGTACAACTTTGATTATAATTATATTATAGATGCAGACTTCTATCCTAACACCAACTTTTATATCATCAATACTTGGGCAGCAGATTGGTTATATGATGAAGAGCAGATATACGAGGTAGATAATTACATTAAAGGTATAGAAAATTATAATGGACGTATCTGGGAATGGGTACCAGGATTCTCTAGTGAAGGTAAGTTGGCCGAGTTGATTGAGAATAGAAATATAGAGAGTGCACATTTATTAAATACCAGAGAGTATATACTCTTACTTACATTCGTAGACAGGTATAATATTCATGATAACAGTTTTAAAAACATCATGTGTGGTGATGTATGTCACTTTCATTTTCCTAACCAACCTGTAACAATAATTGAATAGCATGACAGTCATATATCGTATCTCAGACTCTGGATATCTTAAGCAAAAGCCAGAGTATATAAATAACGTTAATTGTTTATTAAATGCATCTAAGGTATTTCAACACTGCAACTGGCATGTTATAGTAGATAATGTAAAAGAACAAAAAACATTAGACACTATCAGTTATGTATCCGCAATAGTAAATGAATTTAGTAGTGAAGTGGTATCAGTAGGTCACGGTGCAGGTACCTTTAATCTGGCATTAGACTATGCTTTGCAACTACCTATTAACGAGACCGTTTACTTCCTTGAAAATGATTATTTACATCTACCAGGTTCAATTGAAGCGTTAGAAGATATGTTTTCATTAGGAGCTGACTACACTTGTCTTTATAGGCATCCTGACAAGCACATACCCCCATCTCAAGGAGGTAACCCTCAAGTAGATGAAGATGGTGGGTACCTTACTAAGCTGTATCAAGGTGAGAAGGGTTTATACTTTTTAGTTAACTCTACTACTATGACATTTGCAGCTAAGGTGAAAACTTTAAGAGAAGATGAGCAGATACTAAGAGATTATACTAAAGGTACCTATCCACAAGATTACCTGATGTTTCTTGCACTCAGAGATAAAGGAAGAAGTCTCTTATGCCCTACAGAAACTAAAGCTACCCATGGTGAAGTGGCGTGGCTTAGTAAAGGTGTCGAATGGGATAAAATTTGCTAAATTATTTGGTATGTTGATATTTATTTAGTACCTTTGTACTAACCAAAATTAACAAAATCAATGGCATACGTTTACAAACACACCACTAAAAATAAAGAAGTTAATGAAGTATTTTATATAGGAATAGGAAGTGATGAAGGAGGGAAGTATAAGAGAGCTTACAATATTAGACATAGAAGTGAGTATTGGAAAAGTACTTATAAAAAATACGATCGTGAAATTGAAATACTATTTGATAATTTAACATGGGAAGAAGCTCAACAAAAAGAAATAGAACTTATAAAGTTTTATGGCAGAAGAAATTTAGGGTTAGGTACATTATGCAATCTGACAGATGGGGGAGAAGGTTCACTAGGTTATGTACCTACTGAAGAGACTTTAATAAAATTATCTGAATCTCATAAAGGTAAAAGTAAAGCCCCTCTTACAGAGGTACATAAAATGAAGTTAATAGAGGGTTTAAAAAATATAGTAAGAAAACCTGTAAGTGAGGAAACTAAAAAGAAGATGTCTGAATCAGCTAAAAATAGACCTCCTGAAAGTGAAGAGACCAGGCAAAAAAGGAGTGCTTCTCAAAAATTAAGGGAGGTAAGTGAAGAGACTAAGCAAAGATTAAGAGAAATGAGTTCAGGCAAAGGTCCTACAAAAGAAGCTGCTTTAAAAATATCTAAAGCTAATAAAGGTAAAAAGAAGCCTCCAAGGACTGATGAGCATAAATTAAATTTAAGTAAAGCTTGGAAAACTAGACCGCCTATTAAAGATAGTACTAGAGAAAAATGGTCTAAAAGTAGTAAAGGTAATAGTTATCGTGCTATACCTGTATTGCAATTAAGTACAGGCAGAATATTTAAATCAATAGAAGAAGTAGCAATTTTTCTAAATATAACTAGAAACTATCTGTATAAAAAATTCAGTAAATTTACAGATTTTAAAAAATTAGATTCAAAAGAAAATTTAAATAATATTAATAATGAGTAAATCTATTTCAGTTATTGTACCTACTTTTCGTGAACCTTCACATTTATCTTTATGTCTAGAATCATTAATAAAAGGACAAGATAATGATAATGAGATTATTGTAGTGTGTGATGGCTATAGAATTGAAAATCAACATGTACTTGATAAATGGAAAGATAATATTAAAGTATTAGACTTAGAAACTAATCAAGGTCTTGCACGAGCAACTAATTATGGTTGTTATGTAGCCAGTTGTGAATTAATCTTAATAATTAATGATGATAATGTTATGCCAAATCAATGGGATAGTAGGTTACTTCAAGATTATGAAGATAACTCAGTAATCTCTATAAATCAGATAGAACCAGTACCTTCTATGTTTAGACAATTTTATATAAAAAATTTTGGACGTACTGTATCTGAATTCAATCTTTCTAAATTCACAGAAGAAGAATTGAATATATCAAATACGTATGGTAAAGAATGTGGGTATATAGATAATACAGGGAGTACACTACCATTCTTAATATCAAAAAGAAATTTTCTTATGTTAGGTGGATGGGATATAGAGTATAATAAACTTGGGGTTTGTGTTGACTGGGATTTTTTTTTAAAAGTAAGCCTTTCCCATTTAAAAATTAAACGTACATACAGAGTACATGTATATCATTTTGTATCAGTCAGTACAGGTACTAATAGGCAAGAAATAGAACGTATTGGTCATGACTTTGCTAAATATAAGTGGGGCTATTATATTCAACATGACCCATACACTAATAAAAAATATTTGGCTAGATAGAATAATACTATTATCTTTACAAAAAAATAATAATTATGGAATTTATAGACATTAGGAAGTTAGTAGGAAAAACTCTCACAAGTATTAAAGGTGGGGTAGGTAGTGACGAACTTATATTAACTACTACAGAAGGTGTAGTTTACAAAATGTTTCACGATCAACATTGCTGTGAATATGTATATGTTCAAGACATCATAGGAGACTTAAATGACTTGGTAGGTACCACTATCATACAAGCAGAAGAAGTTACAAGTGATAAACATCCTGAAGGATATAAGCCTGATGGATATATAGACTCATTCACATGGACATTCTATAAGTTTGCAACTATAAAAGGTTATGTAACTATAAGGTGGTTAGGTGAGTCTAATGGATATTATTCTGAATCAGTGGAAATTATTAAATGGTAAAACAAATATATGACAAGTAAAACAAGTGTGTATGCTGCTAAGATAGCAGAGCAATTAGCAGGAATCTTTGATCCCTCTTCTCCCAATTACATTGATTTAGAAAGTCTATCAGATAATGATAACTTTGAAGAATTTATGTTTGCACTAGCAGTAGTGGTTCCACATACAGTGTATACAAAAGGTACAGATTCAGAAGTAGATGTACTAGAGTTTAATCACCTCATGAACAGATTGATATTTAAAAGAAGTTTATCTGATGTATAGGCGTAGGTTTGATATTTATAAATATGATGTATCAATTCATAGACGAGGCTTTTTTACTAGAGGCAGGTGCAATAACTCAAGATAGGATATCTGATGCTGTCAAGAATAAAAGAGTTGTTACTATAGCTTACAAAGGAGAAGAAGAGGATGAGCCTGGTGTACGTACCATAGAGCCTTCATGCTTCGGTGAAGATAAGAAAGGCCGAATGGTAATAAGGGCATGGCAAAGGGCAGGTAAATCTGTTACAGGTATAAACCCACCCCCTGTTACTAAAGGGTGGAAGTGGTTTTTAGTTAGTAGAATAAGTTCATGGAATGAAAGTTCTAATCTAAACTTCACTACCAAACGTCCTAAGTACAATACAAAGGGAGATAAGCATATGTCAAAAATATTTGCTATATCTGACTTTGATGGTAAGATTAAGATAAGCCCTTTACCTAAAACTCCTAAGAAACCTACCCCTGTTAAAAAACCTGGTATAGTAGGTAAGAAAAGTTCTAAAAATCCTAAAGGTACTATTAGTACAACTGTAGTGCCTACAGGCAAGGAGTACAAGTCTAATGAGAAGATGAGAGACCCTCAAGGAATGGTTAAAACATTCTTTCCTACCAATACTAAAAAAGTGAAGGTGGCTTTATCTCCAGAGGAGTATAGGGAGATACAAGATCCAGGTAAGTTAAAAGATGCAGTTAAGCTTATAGCAGACAAGGTAAAGAGTCCAAATAAAGAGGTGTTTATAGATATCTCAGGAATGGATAGTGATAAAATTATAGCCTTCTCGAAGTCAAAGATAAATGTAATGGAATCCTTGTTAGAGCAAGTAGAATGGTTTTCTTATAATTATGAATTTCCAGTAATATCAAAAAGGTTCATGACTTTAACTGAAATATTAAACTCTGACTTATATGAAGACAACCACGAAGAGCAAGAAGATTAAAAGACAAATACCCTTCCTTGTATTCAACGCTTACAACGAAGAACACTTTGAAACTATTGAAAATGAGTTTACAGTTCAGGACAAGATATACACAGATACCGTAGAGTCTATCAGCCATGCAATAGCAGAGGGATGTAAGACTGCGGAGCTGTTTAAGCTACAAGATTACTATTCGGTAATTACCCTGTCAAGAAATGACTTTAAATCGGTTTTAGAAAATGCAATGGCATTCTATGCGAAGCATGACAACTTTGATAAAGCTATAGAGTGTCAAGGTTTAATTCAGTTAATTTAAAAAATTTATAATTATGATGTTTGATGATGAGGATTTAGATGAATTAGAAGATGACTTTATTGAACCTGAATTTACCCCTCCAACTGCTGAAAGGGTAAAGACAAGTATCGATAAAATAATAGGAAGGAAGACTACTGTACGTAAATCTAAAAAGACTCCGGAAGACAAGAAGCGTGAGAAATTTGTACAACTTATGTTTGATTATGAAAGAGCCTATACACGAGGTGTTCTTACCTCAGAGTTTTTAGATATGGAAGACTGGGATGATACTTGGATGGATATCATAGATACACTCCTAGAGTTGATATATACACCAGCACAGTTAAATATAATACATTTTTATATATTTGATAGGATAGATGATCAAGGTCAAGTAATACCCTATGATTTAGGTTCGGAGAAGTATGTATTCTTAGATACACCCGAAAACCTATATGAGTTATTGAAACAAATAAAATAAATTATGGCAGTATCAAAATTAGTTAGAGCGAGAGGTATACATAAAATAAATAGGTCTGATATAGAACGTGGGATGTTACATTGTAATTCCATGGTTCAACTTGCTGAATACCTTGATATAAAAAGACAATCTCTTAGAGTACATATGGATTCACACCTAGACGAAAATGGTGTATCTCTATATCAGAATTTTTGTAAAAAGATAAAGGAGCAAGGTAGAGGTCGTAAGAGTAATTTAGATAGAGATTTTATAACTCACCTACTTGAAATAGGATTACTCGGAAATAAAATGCCTCCGTCCATGGTTAAAGATAAGCTCCTGGACGAGGGTTATTTTGAAAAGAAATGCATGTGTTGTGGGTTTAGTGATTACAGGAAAGAAGATGCCAAGTATCCACTCTTAATCAATTTTAAGGATGGTAAAAGATCTTCATGGAAGAGAGAGAACTTAGAGATACTCTGTTATAACTGCTACTACATTAAGGTCGGGGATTTAATGTTTAAAGACCAACTAGAAGCTTTGGAATTCTATGGTCAACGTAAAAGAAGAGAAGTTTTTGGTAATGTAAATAGTGAAGCTGTTCTAGACCAAGCTAAGGCTTACAAGTCTGAGATAGATGCTTTACAACAAGATTATGAGCAAACAGATCAATGGGCTAATGATATTATAGCTTTCAATAAGCTTAAAAAGTAATTTAAGAAGTGGAGGTTCTGAATGTACATCTTCCTCTAAATTAGGTATCGTTGAAGGTTTTCTAGCCGTAACAACATAGCCTAGCCGGTAACAAGAAACATTGACTTTCGAGGAGAGACTCGGCCAGAATTCTTAGTTTAACTGAATAGAACGTCCATCTACGGAGTGGTTAGTGAAGGTTTGAATCCTTCAGAGTTCACGAAAAATAAAATAATCAATTATGAGGTTACCTTTCAACATTGAAGAGTTACTAGACGAAGTAGAGGAAAAGTTAGATGGCAGTCGTTTGCCATGGAGATTAACTTCTGCTGTTGAAGATTATGTATCTGAATTAGAGTCAACCATTGAACAACTGGAAGATGAAATAGAGAATTTAGAATCTCCACACAAACTGCTTGTAGATGAATTAAAAGAAGAATGGTGGCATGAGGTTAAACAAAAGTTTACATTACCTCAACTAGAATCTATTTTTGGAACAAGATTTAATTTGAAAAGTTATGATCAAATCATTAATTAACTAATAATTACAAACTTGAAATTACAAGACTTAGTAGAAAAGTTTATCAAGAACCCTTCCGAAATGAGAAGGGGTGCAGGATTTATGTCAAAGCGTTATAAGATGTCTACAGATGATATAAAAAAAGCAAGAGAGCTAGCTAAGAGTAGTCTAGAGAGTGCAGACTTCTATCAGACGGTTGATATACCTACCACAGAGAATACTCTAACTACTTCAGGTACTACAGAAGATGTTGCAATAACAGAGCTTGGTAAACCTAAACTAGTAAAAGAAAAGGTATCTGAAAACGGAGATAGAGATTTGGAAATTCTATCAGATAAACCTCTTAGTAGAGAGGAGATTGAAAAAGAATTTCATATAGACAATATCTCCACTACCTTATCTAACTACTGGAATAAAGCTACACCTAGTGGTAGGTACCTAGTAAGTGCCTTTATAAAGTGTCATCATAATAACTTCCATTCAGAAGAACAATTAAGAGAGAAGTTAAAGTCAATGTTGATTGACACTGAGCCTACCTTAGTAAAGAAAGCTGTCAGCCCTTCTGAAAAGATATGTATCGTTTACTTATCTGACGAGCATGTAGGGGCTTTAAATCATGTAGATGATGTACATGGTAACTTCTATTCCTCGGATATATACATAGGAAGATTAGAGCAAGTGGTGCAAGAGGTATTAGATTTGGAATCCACCTATGAGAAGTTATACATTATTAATCTAGGAGATGAGGCTGATAGCCAGCTTGATAAGATGACTACTAGGAAAGGTCATGTATTACCTTCAGAGAGTGGTAAAGTTCAGTTTGACATATACATAAAAGGACGTAGGATGCTATTTGAATCTATCTTCTCTTCTGGAGTATCTGCTGAGTACGAAGTTATAAATTGTAATAACAGTAATCATAGTGGTAATGATCTTAGTTACATATGGAATAGAGCAGTAGAGATATGGCTTGAAGCAAGGTTTCCTGAAGTGATAGTAAAGAACGTTACTAAGTATATTGATTGTTTTGAATATGGCAAGCATGTAGTAGCTTTTGCACATGGCAAGGATGATAAGGATATGGGTAAGAATTGGCCTTTACAAATTAATACTAATGTTGATGGGTGGATTATGCAATGGTTTGATAGAAAAGGTTACAGCTCTTCTAGAAATTGGCTACATGTAAGGAAGGGAGATTTACACAGTCTCAATGTAAGTATGGGGAAATTTGGAGATTATATTTCTATGCCTTCAGTTTATGGAAGCTCTTCATGGATTGGCCTGAACTTTGGGCTAGGTAGGCCTGGAGCTTATATAGAAGTGTTATCAAAGAAATCTCCATCTGTTACTAATAAATTTATTTGGTTTTAAATAGTAGTGAAATAAAAAAATCCCATCAACCCTTTTACCTCTAAACAAAATCTCTCTCATAATTATATATTTTCTATTTCTTTTTTAACTTTTAAGTAATCTTCAATCTCGTACCATATGTTATCATTGTCATCAATATTATTAAATTCATCCTCATACAACCCTTCTAAAATTAAATCTACCTCTTCTAAAGACTTTTCCTTTGCTTCCCTTGTACGCTCTTTAATAGAGTTAGGGTGAGTATAGTTTAAGTAATGCTTAGTAAATATTTTTGAAGCTTCAAATTTATGATTCATTATTTTCTAATTTATAAGTCGTTCTAACTCCACCTGGTTCCCAGCTACAAGGTGGTAGTGTTTCTATAACCTTGTTCAAATTATCTAATGCTTCTTGGAGTTCTTTAGGTAATTCACCATCACCGTCCTCCGGCATTCTATCACTCCAATATTCCGGTTCAACCTTATCATAATGTAAGGGATCACAGAAGAGTAAATCTAATTTAGTTAATTCATTCTCATCCATGTACTCAATGATATCTTCCTCATCGAAGAAATACCGGTCACCGAAAGCCTCTATCACAGGAGATCCATCATACTCCTTGAAAGGCATCCTCAAGTAATTAGCTTGGGCAGTTTTATTTCTACAATCCTTACAGGTGAGATAAAATTTGTTGTCGGTGAGGTTACCACAATTTTTACACTTAATATGAGTGCAGCTATCATATCTTGCCATGTGTTCTGCACTATCACCTCTACTATAAAATTTGCCGTTAGTACTTAGCCACCCTTTTGCATTTGTGATGTAAGTAGCCGCTTCAGGGCTATCATACAGTATTACTTTTTCATTTTTCATAATCTTCTATTTTAGCATTTAATAAATAAAACATTTCCCCATTAAACATAATATCTTCGACCTCTGCCGAAAAGCAAGCATCATCCAATTCTACACAATAAGATTCACCCTCATCTGTATAATGAAGAACTTCTGTTTCGCCTGTTTTGTCACTAATGAAATGTCCTTGATCCATACTTTCACATTCACTATCTGAGAAGTTATACCTTTGGACTCTTGAAAATGAATATGCCTTGTCAAGCTGACTAAATATAGCCCAAGCTTTCTCCATAAATTCATTCTTGGTTATAGTAGGCTGATCTTCTGTACTGAAGTCAGTACCAAACAGTTCATCAAAATTCATATACTAATTTTTTACTTTCTAAGTTTTATACCTTTACCTGGAATTAAGTTATCCTCTTTTAATTCAATCAATTTAACACAATCTTCGTAGGAACCTTTAATATCAATTTTTAATAGTTGAGGTACACTGTTATAATTATCACGGTTAATTGTTATGATATTATTCATATTAATTGCTGAGATAATTTGAAATAAATTTTTCTCAACATCCGGAAGACTTCTATTCAAAAAATTAACCAAAGCCCCGGTAGTATCAATATAAATCATGCCCCTTATATCATTACTGCCTGCACTAGCCATTAATCTTTTAAAGATTGCATCACTTCCTGATGTATAAACTGAATATGTTATAAGGATATTATCTGGGTTGAATATAATCTCAGCTAGTTCATCCCTATCCATTAGATTAAATTGATAGTGAATAACCATATTATTTATTTGTTCATCACTCAGATGTAGACTATTTTCTAGAAAGAAAATTCCATAGTCAATACAATCTTTACTAGCAGGACATTCATAATCTTTTTCTAAAAATACAAGTTGTTTGTTTTTAAATAAATATTTCATAATTACATTTCTTTTAAGTGTTTCAAAATTTGTTTAAATGTATTATATTTATTATATAGGGGGATTTCATTACGTTTAATCATCCATTCAATCTCGCCTATTATTGCCTCTACTTCTGTTATGGCGCATTGGATAGCAAATACATGAAACCCTCTTATCTGTTTATACTTCTCCACTATCTCATTTGCTGCTTTTATTATTTCTTCGTTTGTCATTTTTTACGATTTATGTATTTTAAATATTCTTGTTCTGTGGCAGGGAGTGTATCTTTAAGGTAAGATATAAAGCCTGTATATACATCAGCAAATGATATTTGCATTAATTCATTAAATCCCCAGTATTTAACTTTAAGAATATAAATACGACCATTATGGGTATAATGTATATAATTAGGCATATCCTCCACTTTTCTTTTTTCCCACCAAAATAAAGGTTTAAATATTGCAGGGTATTTTTCAAATGGCTTTAACCCTAATTCTACTATTTCCCCTATATTCCAAGTGCTGCCTGGATAATCTGCAATAACCTCATATCGAGGTTTTAAAAGTTCTTCGTTTGTCATAATGTGTTATTTTAAATAAGGATTAATATTTATCAATATCTGATTCTTTGTAATTATTTAATAAATTAAAACGTTTACCATTTAATAATCTCTTATTTATTTCACCTTTTTTATTTACCTTGCAGCAAATATAAGTTGGCATCCAACAACCACTTCTCAAAGTGTAACCATAATAAGAATGTATTTTCATTTTTGTTTTATTTACAATAACTAAATCGCCAATATTGTATTTATAAGTAGGGTATTCCTTTGGCAAATTGTCAAAACAATTATTCCCCTGTGTTTTATTTGATACTACTTCCATCATCTTAAAAATTATAAGGATTAAATTCCCCCAACCCTCTAGGGTCAATGCTTTTTATCTCATCAGGGAATAAATTTATTCTACGTGAGAAACAATAAAGGAATAGGGATAATTGATTTTCAACATCGTAATATACTTCTGTACCATAATGATATATTAAAAATGAATTACATTCGTAATAAAATTCAAACCTTAAAAAATGCAACCTATCACTTATTAATTCAGTGTCACTATGTTCATCTATTAACCCCTCTATCTTTGCCAATTCTACTAAAGGTATTTCTTCTTTACCTTCATGTATTATTGTTTCTGTTAAGGCTGATAGTGGGTAGAGTAATGGTTTATCTACAGATTGAATTGTATTTATATTAGAACTGTTTAAATCTTTTATATTACCACTTATTGGTAATTGTACCTTAACCCCACTATGTAAATAATGTATTAATTTATTGCTCATTTTTATTTTTTCAGTTACAATATTATGTAAGTTTTAATTATTTCCATATTTTTTACAATGATTATTATTTCTTCTACTAATTCTTGCCTTATAAATTCTATTCATTTTATGTGAATGGTCATTATTACTAACATTAATATTCAAATATAACTCAATACTTTTCTCAGATTCAGTTTTTAGTTTTTTAGAAAGTTTCCAACTATCTATTAAAGACAAAGGTTTTTCTTTAACAGTGTCGTTGAATAATGTTATTAAATCTGTTTCAATTCTTCTAAAAATATTAATTATTTCAAAATCATCATTAAGATGTACTTCACAATATGGAAACCCATCATCTAATTGGTCAATCATAACTAACTTATCTCCTACAATATAATCTTTACTTATTACCAGTTGTTCATGATAACTTTTTAAATTATTACAAATAGATAATATTGTTGTTAATTGTTTTTTATTCATTTTTTTCTATTTTTTATTTATTTTATATTATCTAATGGATAAGCTGTTAGTATAGAATCTTTATCTATTTCATAAGTAGTGAATCCTACAGGGTCATCAGATTCCCAATCATTATTTCCCCAACCCTCATCTATTTTAGCTTTTTTACTGGCTTGTTTTAAAGCTTCTTTTACATGATATTTAGCAAATTCTATGAGTATTATTTCTGGATAATATGAAAATAATAAGCTATTTTTACCTATAAATTCTTTTACTGTCATTTTATTAGTTTAATATTTTTAAATAAATGTTATCAGGATAATCTCCTCCAAACACAAACTTTGTAACTGGACATAGCCATATCTGAAACCCATCAGATACTCTATGATAATAACCTCCTATCTCGATAGGATGATTGTAATCCATCAGTTCATCAGGATCCATACCTAACTCGTCCATTTTAAAGTGGTGTTCATAACCTTCAAAAGGTTCATCTGAAAATTCAAGCAGTACTTCAATTCCGTCATCAGATAATTCATCTAACATTAAGTCTGCACCGGCAACCATCTGTAGGTTTGCTTTAGTACCCAATCCTAATTCAAGAAAGACAGGGAGGTCAATAAACCATCCCTGCTCATCTTTATAAAATCTATGTATCATAAGTTATTACTATTTTGCAGTGATTTCAAACTTAGTACCTGACTCTAACTTAACCCCTTCTATATCTACTGTATCTACATTATTACAAGTTTTAGGTGATTCTAAACAAACTACTATTTTATCATACACCCTCATTAAGTGTTTACCTTGAAGTACCCCATTTGTTACTTTCATTATCTCACCAATTTTTAAATCTTTGGCTTGGAATTTAACTATGGGTTCTTTAAAGAATTGAAGTAATAATTCTGTTTGTTCTGAATTTGCTTCTGCAAATGCTTGTCTTAAAATAATTTCATCTACTTCAATCATACTTGAAAATGGATTCTTAGATAACTCAATGTCTATTCTACCTTTCCATGCAAGACACACTTCTTTATAAATTTTTCCTAAGTTTTCTCTTGAGATTGTTTGTGTTGCCATTTTACTTTTATTTTTATTTATTAAATCTTTGAAATTTAGAATAGTATATTTTAAATTTATATAAGACTGTTCAGTACCATATGTACCATTCTTTACATCATAACATATAGCTTTGCCTATGTAAGGTTTGTATTTCCTATAACTTGTATCATCACACCATGTGTAACCTAAGTCATCTAGTATATTTGTGAATTGATTTACTTCATCCTCATTTTCACATTTAATCGCGGTCTTATCTCTTTCAAATATTTCTCTCCAATTCACTTCATCTTCTTTAATTAACTGGTCGATGGTGTATACATTTCTAATACCTTTTATTAGTAAACTTTGCATATTACGACATCCTCCATAATATCCTGGATTATCTAAACTACGTGTGTAATAATATACAAATAAACCATCTGATATCGCATTTTGTTCATTACACTCTTGGAAGAAATCGTTTATTTCTTTTGATTTACTATCTTGCCATATAATAGCTACCTTCTTATCTAAGAAGTCTTGTTTTGTGAACCCTTCTTTCATTGTTTAATATTTAATATTTAATACGTTTTCTTTAAATTCCTGCAAATCTAATCTATCTGTCAATACAAATTTACCTAATCTAAAAGCTCCTGTTTCATTTAGCAATTCCCTTATATTCTTTTCACTCTTCCTATTGATGGAGTGTGTATGTTTCATATCGTGGATATAAATTCCGTAGGAGTTAAGTAGATTATTTAAAGCTATTGACATATTCATATCAACTTCCTTTACCTGAAACATCCTCTCTACACTATTGGTATTAAAAGACCACCTACCTTTATAAGGCCATGAGTAGCTGTATTTAGACCAAATCATATTCACCTTAACTTTACAACTGTAGGTTCTATGACCTCCACTGTATATGTCATGGACCTTGCACCTACCGTAATACCCATTATCATCTAGAAGACTCTGTAACTGCATGACAGACCTTGGATTGTGCTTAGTGACTAGATCTGAGATAGATATACTAAACTGGTCATTGTATATAATTTCTTCAGGCTCATTATGTATTATACCTAGATAACTCATAGTAAATGTGATTTAGAGATTAATAATTGTTTACAGTTCTTCATCACTCGACAATAGTACTTTACTCTATTAATCTCTTCACTAGATATCTTATAGCCTCTACTCACCACTACCTTTAAAACCTTTTGTACAGACTGTACTGATAAGTCTACATACTCATCTAAGCTCTTGTATCCTTTCCTATAATTACATAGGACACAGGAGAATACCCACATGTCTGGCTTACAGAAGGAACCACCTTTTGATTTAGGTATAATATGATCCCTAGTAATATTCTCAAAGGGTACCTTACTCTTACAGTACTCACAACATTCACCTCTCTTTTTATACTCACTCTCTAACCCAGGGTTAGGTTTTCTTTTTATTGATGCTATCAATTTTTGTTACTTTAAATTCCTGCATAACTTTTTTGCTTTATTAGGTGAATACATCATCTTTTAAATACCGACCATTTTTACCTACAACTTAACCTTTTCACGAAAGACAAGGGTGTTACAAGAATATCCAATTAAACTCACTCCTATCTACTCCTGCTAGGTCAAGGCAGTCGAGGTAGCCCTTCATCACTGCCACGTTGTAAAGATAACTACTATCAGTAGCTATATTCTTATTGACCCTTTCTATACGCTCTCTGAGATTAAGTAAATATCTCTCTTGATGTCTAGTCATCTCTAGTATCTTTTCTGATAAATCTATCATAACTTATATTTATTTTTTATTAAAGAATTGATTTTGTGAGTCACTATATGCACCACTAAGCAGCAACTTAGACATAGTGGTATGTGTGTTATTATCTCTTCCATAACTTAATTTTAAAGAGTTCTTAAATTATAGGGTATAGCATCCAGACCCCAATCAAATGTGTATCCCACAGACTCTACTGCTATCTGCATAGCTTTTAGTTCCTCGTATCCTATGTCTTCCCCGTAAGCGGTATCATAGTACTCAAGTATTTGTCTAAGGTTATCAGGTAATAATTCCTGGTGTTCAAATAAATCAACTATTGAAATATCCATAATCTTCTTTTGTTATTTCTTTTGAATTAAATGGTGGTGTTTGATATACACTCTGCTTCACATAGATAGTGTACGACTGATCGTTGGAAGGGTTAACCGTCACCTCGTAGTAATTAAATTCTTGTTTCATATCTTTAATTATTTCTTTCTTCAGTTAAATACTCACCATTATTAAGATAGACAACATGGTTGTTCTTATATTTCGGTAAAGCATAACCCAACAACTTGATATTCAATATCTGTGTTATACCCTCTGCTAGGGCTATAGATAGAACATCTTCTTCACTCTCTGCTATGATAAGGGCGAAGGGTTCTGATACCTCAAATGAGGCTTTACACTCTACTGCATATATACCTAATAAAGGCATTGATGTTTCCCTGTAGTCAGGGTAAGGGTCAACCTCAAATGAGGTGCCGGTGAAAGGTCGTGTGTTGTTCATCTTATATTTTTTAAATTTACTACATCAGGTTTATTCCCGAAGTACGTTCCGTAATAACTACCTGCAAAGGTATTGCATTTTATTTTAAATTCTTCTAATTCATCATCCCAATCGTCACTTAGATATGATAGTTTAGTTTCTATCCTCCTAGACCAAGTATGGTAAGGGTCACAGTTATGTAACACATCTAACATCTCTTCTTCTGATTCACACTCGTTTAATTCCTCTAAATCACATAGTGGAATTTCTTCCCATATCCTCAACTCTGCTTCACGCCCATCTTTATTATTTCTCCAGTAGTCATTCTCGTATTGGTAGGGAGGAAAGCTCATTACATCAAAATCATCATATTCTTTCTGAGCCTCCTCTAGGGTAGTGAATAACTCTACAATCTTAGAGTCAGCATAGTTATCTCCTGTGTATACAGAATACTTAGGTTGTTTATTCAAGAAGTCAACCACCTCTTTTTTAATCTCCATAACTCATAATTTAAAAATGTTTAATTCTATACTTCTAATTTCAAACTTTCGCTTGTCAGGATTGCGTTCTAAGGCCTTGAACTCCTTCGGTGATATAACACTAAGGCAGAAGGTATTGAAGTCAAATTTAGCCACCTTAATGCCATTCTTAAAGGCAAAGACATAATCGGTTGTAAACTTACAAGTATAGGTCATAGTAAAGATAGTTAAATTAATACTGATAGTATCTACCATTTATTTTCTTAACTCCCTCTCCTTCGGACTCCGACTCACTTACCTCTTCAATTCCGTGGTATTTCAAATCATCACAACTTTCCACCATCTCTGATAATAAGCCAAAGGCTTCAAATATTTCAACATTATTATAACCTGCCTCTTCTAACATATCACAGATGTTTACAGGCTCCTCTTCGATGATTAGTAATAATTCCTTAGTATTACAATCTTCAATGTACTTGCAATAAGTAGTATTATAATCACCATCTATATCAATAGTACCTGTCCCATCATTGTTGTAATCCAATCCAGTATAACCACCATTAGGCTTATAGTAACCATACTCTCCTAAATCAGATACAGTCAAACCTAACCTTTTAAAGATAGGATAACAATCCATGGTTGCCTGATCAATTTCTTCATCATTATGTACTTCAAAGAAATTATCCAATGCCCGTAAGATATTAGGATAACCTTTATACTTGTGTCCATATTCTGTTTCAAACGCATGATAAAGAAAGAAGTCATCTACATAGTCATTAATATCTTTAGTGTAATTGTCAAAAGACAAATGACCTGGATTCCAAAATCTACCACCTCTTCCTATATGGAAGCATACTATTGTACCCATAACTTATATTTTTGTTATATTAAAACTTAAAAACTCCTGATTGTTCTTACCTTCTCTGATAGTAGAGTAGAAGAATAAGTACCCATTATCTTCCAACTCTTCTCTGAACTCCGTTATCTTAATTGGCATCCTAGATATTGGGTGAAAGAGAAGGGAGGCCAGAGGACCTTCCTTCACTATCTTGATACATTCTTTCTTAGTTATCTCCTGGATCTTATCACAGATGATATTGATATTGTTGGTGGAGGGTAGTTTCATTATCTATTTTGTTTATAGTATTCAAAACTCTCCATAGTAGCTTTCACCCTATCTACAAATAGTTGCTGCCACTGATCATCATTCATCATACCAATACCCTTCTCATTCTGATAGTCAGCTAAATCCGATTGAATCTGATCTAAGAATCTTAAGTACTCATCTTCCCTAGATAGGGAGTGAGGATTATCAAACCACTTAATATTCTTTATTAACTCTTTGTCATTCTGACACTCAAATAAATCCTCGAAGCCAGCTTCTGTGATAGTCATATCATTTTCATAAGGACCGTACAAATCACTTATATCTGATGAATATATAGGGTCAACTACAACCTCTACATATTGTATCTCAGTATCACTATCAACCCTAAGTATACTATTGCCTTTAGCTACCGTAATCAAAACTTTATTCATTTCTTTACTTATTTAAAAATTCAATAATTAATTCTCTTGTAGTCTTGGTACCCACGTCTACTGTGGACCAGAACTTATGTTTTATTACTGACTCTACTAAGTCTTCAAGCTTATCTAAAGATAATGAATAATCAGTATCAATATTAAAGCCTAGATTAAGATATGTATTAGTATCGTTAAAGTTAGATGGTATTAGTTCTCCCTTCTCATTTAGGTTATGGACTATACAATCTTCATCTACTACATAGCCTCTCTCCCTTGCTAAGGGTATTGCTTGGTAATCTGATTCTAGTATATCCAGATCATCTATCTTCTGTACTTCCCAAGTGGGAGTTGACCTCATACACCAAGATACTAACCACCCTTCATCTTCGTAGGTGTGACCTACATTCATTAACTTACTCATAACTATTATTTTTTATTATAACTCTTCAAATAGATCTTCAAGGTTACTTGTTGCATTCTCTAAATCATTTACAATGTCCTCTAGTACATTTAAATCATCATCCCACTCAGAACCCTTATCAGACTCTTGCCAAGCCTCTGACCTGCTGTCATAAGTTTCTTGACGCTTCTCTTGTAACTCTCTGAAGTATTCAGATGCTTCTGCTATTACTTCAATAAACTTTTCTACTTTTGCACTTCTTTTGATACTCAAAATCTTTAAATTTTAATTGTTTATTAAATTCAATTCTATTAAATCTTTCATAGAATCATCCACGAAGGTTACATCAAATCTATCGCCATTCAGACATACTGTAACTGGTAATGTTTTATCTTCTACCTTCATCAACTCGTCTATTAAGTATTGGACTGTTATACCATCTAACCCTGATAGCCTACATAGAACTTGGCAAGGATCCTCGTGATATTCATGAACCTGAGCCATTAGTACATCCATGAATACTTGTTCATTGACATTAGGACACTCCTCTTTTGGCTTGTCCCAGAGAATACCTCCCTCTGGTGTTCCGTCATATACTAAGTCCTCACAATGATAGTCGTAACCCGTACTGTGTAACATTGTTAAATACTGTATAGCCTCTACTTTAGATTTAATCGAGGCTGGTAAATTAATTGTAAGCGGCATATTTTATTGTTTTATTATTTGATTAATTCTCCGTATTCATCCACTTCATACTCATCAAGAGACATGGAAGATAGTTCGGCCGTAGCTGTACCTGCATCTTTTAGATGAGATAATACATCCCATCCATAACCGTCTAGAAGCCATACTTCAGGACCACCTCTTGTGATGCGAGACCAACCGTCTCCACCGTCTATGTCGTATAAATCCTTACTATGTATTTCCTCTAGTATGTGGCAATGTAAATCAAAATAATCCATTGCTTGTTCTTCTTCTGTTATTGTCAACAGAAGATTGCCATCTTCTAAAAGTTCAATGTTCATAACTTTTATTTTTAATTTAACTAAAGAATTGTTCCTGTATACAGATCAGGTATAACATAACTAATATATACACCCTCGGATATCAATGTCTCTGCAATCTCTTCTGCCTTACTGATAGGTGCAAAACACCTCCACTGCTCCTCTTTAACATAGCAAGTGTCATCTTTAAACTCCATCTCCCCAAAGATGATAAGGACTTGCTGTTCAGGTAGTAACTCTTCCACACTGACAACTTCAATACAAACATCATTTGTTACTATATCACCCCAATCATAACCTTCTGCAATCTCTTCTGCAAGCCTTCTTGCATCAACTTCATTCTCCGAATTTACTGTAAATGAGTTTGACTGATAGCAATTTCTTGAAACGATTACTTCATATTTTTTATTCATAATTTATTTATTATCAGGGTTAAGTATTATTTTACCATCCACCTCAATCCAATTAATTTCGGAATCATCTTCCACATCCCATTCTGTGTAGTAGGACCAGTCACCTACAAACCAGCTATCTGGAACCGAACATTCATGTTTCCATTCTTCAGGTGTGAAGTGTTTATGAAGGCAGTGGTCAGAGCAATAGTAATCTTCACCCTGTGCTACCACAAATCCGGCATTCATGCCTGAGCCACACTCACTACATTTACGAGCCCATTTGATTACTTGTGTTGTCATAACTTAAATTTATTTACCGTTTAACCATTCTTCTACCATGTCAGTGAATTCATCTATACCTATCTCATCAGGCATTTGTATGTCATGTACCTCACCTAGATAAGAACTGTTAGCATTATTCCAATACGTTTCATTCAAGTAAACATCTACTCCTGTTAAGTCTTGTTCAGGAATGAAAAAAGGTACGCATCTATATTCAATACCTCCGATTGTAATTATAACATCTTGCATGATTATTTAATTTAAAATTTCTTCAATAAGTTCTTCATCTAAGGCTTTTCTAAACAACCCCTCTGCCGAGAGTATGAAATGATAGTCCTCAACGTAGTACGTTATAGCTTGGTCCACAGGTCCATCTATATCATCCCCCTTTCTCAAATCTAAATAGAGTGATACCGGTGCCACTACTATGTTGTAACTCAATTCCTTCACTTTGAATTCACGGAGGGGGTATGATTTCCCTTTGTAATTTATACTATCCATTCTATACTGTTTTAATGTTATGAAAATTTGTTCCGGACTCCAGCACTGCATCTAGGTCATCCTCCCTAAAGTACTTTCTATTTACATCAGTATTACCCTCGACTAGGTAAGCCATTAAATCACCTAGACTTTCAAATAAAATGTATTCACCGTCTTTAAGATAAGCCCACACCAGTTCAGAGCCATGTTCACCACAACGATAAACCTCTACTGATTTATCACTTCTCCATGGATATTCGGTTAAGATACACTCCCACATGTTATATAAATTTTTTAAGTGTTAAATAATCTTGTTCAGTTATCTCTTGGTAAGACCTAACTCTAACCGCAATCTCTCCTGCGTTAAAGAAGTACCAACTATTGTCCTCCTCAGATGTGTTCCCGTAAAATGTACTAGCATAAGCATCAGCTACCATTTTCATTTCATACCTTTCAGGTACTATATTAATGGATTTGCATTCAAATTCATACTCACCACATCTTATTTGTATTATCAAAAACATATACTTCTCTTTCATAACTTATTATTTTAATTTTTTATAAAAATGTATATATTTACCTAGCTCACTACTACAATTATAATAGCTATAACTATTCAGTATTTTTTCAAACTGATATGATTCATTAATTACCTTCTCTTTATGTAGTTTTAATTTAGCTTCATCGTCATTAATTAAATTCTTCCTCCAATCTTCAATTGAATTGTTTGATTTGTTAACCTCCTCACTGTAGAATTCAATACAGAAGTTGTTATATCTGACATCTTCCTGAAGTTGTTCCTTATCCAGTTTGATAGGGCATATAACATACCAAGGTCCAAATGGGTATATATTAGAAGGGCTAAGATAAACTTCTTCACCACTACAGAATAGTTTCCTTGCTGCTGTTTTACTAATTTGTCTAATGGTAATGTGTTCACCGTACAATGTACCACTTGCTTTGATGTTTTTCAAATCTTTAAATTTTAAAGTAATTATTATACTCATCCTCTGTTATACTTTCTACATAGTCAACATAAGCCTCATCACCTTCTTCCGAGAATAACCCTTTAGAGACTGCTAATTCTATTATAGCGTCTTCATCATTACTTAAATCTTCTTTAGACTCTATGCCTATTGAGTAACCAGAACCCCTTTTAAAGAAACAATGTAATTCGTAATAGTACATAACTTAATTTTTAATATTTAAAAATGAGTAATAAGGGCACTCAACCTCTTGTATATAACTATACCATTGATCCATATGATCATTACCCCAAGGTGCATTGAAGATGTTCAATCTGTTGTAGAACAACCATTGCAGAGCTGCACTGATAGCCCTCTCATCTCCCTCTGCTATACTATCTAGTATACCTTCTACTGTGTTAGGAATAAAAGATATAAAGCCTGATACAGAAGTGAAGTTATCTTTAAGATACTTACTAAACTCAGCTCCTTCTTCTTCAGATAGGGTGCATAAATCCTCTAGAAGATTTTCCTCAAATTCGTCTTCCACTACCAATGAGAATATCAATCTGTCCGTGTCAAAGTTATACTCTCTTGGAGACCATATCTTATCTACTTCAATATCAAGTATTCCTAGATTCAATTGTTTTATCTCTGGAAGAACATCATTTTCTATGAACAGTTTAGCATGTTTAAGTATCCACTCGTTATATTTGTTATGATCAAACTTGAACCAGTAGTCTTCCACATCTTCCAACCCCACCTCTTTGAAGTATCCTTCTTCATATTTCTGTTGAAGCATCCAATCATCAATGAGGTTGTCGGGACTACATATACCATGGTACATACCTACGTCCACTAATTGAAGCATGCCGGTGTTTGTTTTAATTGTCCTCATTTTCTTTTATTTTTAAATCTTCTGAATCAATATTTAACTCATCTAAAAAGAACCTAGTAAACTCAGTGAATTCATCTACATCAGTCCCCTTTAAGATACCTATCAACCAGTCTCTGAACTTATCATCATAATCAAAACTGGTACATAGGTAATTACCATACACATCACAATGACCTTCACAATCATTAAAAATATCTTTATCTGTAATATCTTCTATATCAGTCCTAGCTTCTTGATGTACTGCATAATAGACTGCATAAACAGGATCTAAATCCCCTACTGGAGCACTTATACTTTCAGCCAATTCAGTAACACACTCTACAGCCCAGTCTACATCTTCACCTACTTCTAAAGCTACTTCAATAGCTCTCTTGATATCTAGGCTGCCATAAGGGCAGAAGTTAACTCTGTAGTCCTCTACCAACCGTAACATTTTATCTTTCATAACTTATTTATTTTAATATTCAAAAATACAATCTCTTAACACTTCTCCACTAGGGAGTGTGACATACTCGTCATCTAAATAACCTAGACCATTAACATCTACAGATTCTATATTATAGACTACATTAGTCTTAGTGTTATAAAAACACTCTGTACTAATTTCAATACCACCATCCCATACTGATGTGTATGTTGCTTTAATACTCATAACTTATTTATTTTATTGTTGATAAAACTTCTTCCACTAAGATATAATCCAACCACAGACATTCTACTATCTGTTCTGCCAGACGATATCTATCATCCCCATAATACTTTTCAATATGATGAATCTCAATTAACTCTTGGTCTTCTAGTCCCCTACCTAGAATCATCTCTAATTTGATGATATCGATATACCACTCTGCTGTATTGTCTGTCATATCTTTTCAATTTTGAATGCATCATATGTTTTACCGCTTGCAACTGTACTGAATTTATATCCCACCTTCTCGAAGATACGAGGATAACATCCCACACCTACCCCACCTTCTAGGCAAGGGAGTATACCATACCCACATCCATATCCTAGTAAGTCCCGAAGACTATCTTTTATATTATTCTCACGTGCAATGTAAAATGGTTTAAGTACCGAGGGTATTTTATTTAAAACATCAGCTACAGCAGTACTTAGCTTGTCATAACCACAGCCAGAGATACTACCTGAACTGACTGCACCACCATAACTATAATCACTATACCACTCAGCCTCGGCTCTAGGGTTCATACCCCACATCTTTGATTTGTGCCATTCTACCGAGATGGTACAAGAGTGTAAATCAGAGCCATACCAAATACTCTTAACACTATCTAACTCTTTCTTCAACTCTCTATCCTTTATCTTAGTATACCTATCTTTGTAGTAAGCTCTCAGTTCAGGTAAAGACAATTTCTTTACATCTTTGCCTCTAGGTAGTAAATGACTATACGCATAGCTACTTCTGATGACATCTTCTTCTTGACTATCAATCTGAATGTTGAATTCTTCTTTTCTTTTATTGTACTCTAACTCTAGAGCTTGTTGTATGTTTATCATAACTTAAATTTTATTTTTAATAATTTAATTTGTACATTGTTATGTCATCTGTTACCATCCACTGGCAGTTAGACAAATTATAATCTAACCCATTCTCAGCCTGAATATAATCTTCCACATCATAACCACCCCATTCATCTTTAAAATCTTCTGAGATGTTACCTAGATACAATACATCCACCCTTGATGTTTCAAAGTTTAAAACTACTGCATACTTATCTTTCATAACTTTATTTATTATTTTCTTTATCTTTTATCCAAACCGTTACATAACCTCCCATACCACCTATTGACATAGTGTTATAGTCGAATATCACTATCTTATCTTTTAGCTCATCATACCTTTCTGTCAACTTCTTAAAGAAGTATTTAGGGTCAGAGTAAGTACTATATCCATGACCTACCTGCACACCATCCATACCATCTAGTATCTCGAAGCCGGCATCCTCTAACTCACTCTTACCGAAGAATGAGCCAGGAATAGTCTCAGTTCTTAGTACTTCATCTAGGTCAACACCACTTTCAAACATCTGCTCCTCATAGCACTTAGTACAAATCTGTTCACACTCGTTGATGATTCTATATTGCGTGTGCCAACCATTTCTAGGATTCTGTTCACAAATAGTTCTACTACAACACTCACAGTAAAAGTACCTAAAGTCCTTGCTATATACACTACCCTCCATACAATCAAATGCATGTCTACAACTGAATTTATAGTCATTTGGAATGTTGTCGAAGGGAGTATCATACATATCAGGTTCAATCATATTTTCACTGAAACATATAATCTCAAACTCACTACACTTATTAGTATCCATACTATCAGGTAACATAGGAAGTTCAATCTCTTTCTCTCTGATAAATAACTCTAGTTGCTTTCCTATTTCCTTAGCTTCCTTTTCTGTATAGGCATCTATCAGCTTCAGAGTAAAAGTGGTTCCTTTATCATAATCCCAACTCTTTTTGTTCCACTTTTCTGTAAGTAGCTCTAATGCTTCTTCATCTGTTTCGTATTCCCAATCATCGATTAATTCATTTTCTAGATTCTCTACGAAAGGTAACAACATAACCTCTTCATCATAGTGGCGAGGTGTTAGCGTAAACTGCAAAACTTTTTTAGACATATACTTTCTGTTTATTTTTATTAAAAAAGCCGAACTTAAAGCCGGCTATATTTTTACAGGTCGAAGCCTTTTTCCACGAAAGACAAGAGTGTTATTCAATAGCCCAGTTGCTGTAGTCATCTACGTCTAAATACCAATCACTAGGTTCGAGTACCAGGTCTTCAAACTCTTTTACAGCTAACTCCTCGGAGTCAGCTAGTAAGGTTAACTTCGCATACGTCTTGTGTATAAATGTGTAAGTTGACATGCTATTTGTTTTTGCTGTTTAAAAATTCTTCTAATGTATCGTGGTAATAAAATACTTCATTCCACCTAACACCTTCATACTCCTTCTGAAACTCATCTGTAAGTTCCTCAGCTAGTTCATACAGTCCCCCTCTACCATATTCATATTCTCGCTTGTAAGGCAAAGAGTCTTCATGATTTAGTTGCTCATTTATCCAGCTAACTACCTCGAAGTGTGTTTCAATCCAGTCGGTATCTTTTGTCATAACTTATTATTATTTAATTTTTACTGAACCATTTACCTTCCTCGTTCTGATATATGTAACCTGCAATCTCTAATGCTTCCACAGCTAATGAACCTGCCTCATCATAATTAAGAGGATCATCCTGCCAAGCTCTCTGAGCTAAGTCTTTGTCATTTAGTAGATAAAAGATGTATTTATTCCATTCGGTGCGTACATCTTCATTTTCTACCCACACATCAACCCAGGCCTCTATATCTCCATCTTTGATTAGTACGGCATCTTTTTCATATTTTAAAACTTTCATGTTTATTTATTTTATTTACTAAATTCGAAAACTATTTTTAAATCAGTGTAACATTTGTTTATATTTATTAATATAGGGGTAGTCCTAAGTACGTGCAGGTACTAGCTACATTAAAACCTTAAAGACATTAAATGCAATCCAAGTAAGCTCTACACAGCCGAAAGGGTTGCTTTATTATTTTAAATGCTAAAAGCCTACAAATATAGAATGTATCCCAACAAGACTCAAGAGATTCTTTTAAATAAGACTTTTGGGTGTTGTAGGTATTTCTGGAATAATTGTGTAGCTACTTTCAATAGTTATGATAAAGAAACTAATCCTCAACCTACTTTCAAAACTGTTAAGCAGTTACGTGATGAGACAGGTTGGATGAAAGAAGTTTCTCATGATTCTGTAGCATCTAAAAGACTAGACTTTGAAGAATTTAAAAAACAATTCTTTAAACCTAATCCTAAAAACAAACTAGGTAGACCTAAATTCAAAAAGAAAGGTGAAGGTCAATCTTTCAGATTAGATAAGCAGTATGTAAAGATAAAAGGTAACCTTACTCATATTAGTAAGATAGGATGGGTTAAGTTTGTAGAACACAATCCTTTACCACCTAATTCACAAATAAGAAATGCTACCTATAGTAAAGACTCATTAGGTCATTATTACATATCCATTCTAGTAGAAACAGAAGTAAAACATTTTGAAAAAACTAATAAATCCGTTGGGATAGATGTAGGACTAAAAGAATTCGCTACACTATCTGATGGTACAGTTATACATAACCCAAAGTACTTTAGAGAGAACCAATCTAAATTAAAGAGGGCTCAACAACATTTAAGTAGAAAGAAGAAAGGTAGTAAAAGATATAAGAAGCAAAAGTTAAAAGTAGCTAAAGTTAACAAGGAGATCCAAAGACAACGTGAGTTATTCTTACACACTACCTCACTTAACATTGTAAAGAACTATGATGTAATATCTATAGAAACTTTGAATGTAAGTGGTATGGTGAAGAATAAGAAGCTATCTAAATCTATTAGTGATGTCTCCTGGTCTAGCTTCTTCTCCATGCTAAAATACAAAGCTGAATGGTACGGTAAAGAAGTAGTTCAAATCAATAGATGGGAACCTACTTCTAAGACCTGTAGTAGTTGTGGCTACTACAATAAAAACCTCACTCTCAGCATTAGAGAGTGGGATTGTCCTGAATGTAACACTCATCACAACCGTGATTTAAATGCATCACTAAATATTCAAGCACTAGGAGTTTCTAGTGCTCAACGTACACTGAGAGAATGTAAGACTCCACTTGTGGAGCAAGCCTCGTTGAAGTGTATAAAGCATCAGTAGAGTAATCTACTACAGCTTATAATTACGTTACGGGAATTTTCCAAATTCTTTTAGACATAACTTAATTATTTAAAACGTTATAAATGCAATTCTCCACAACCAAATTCCATGTGGCTGTAGGATCATTCTCCTGCTCATCTGGATACATATCTATCACCTCTCTTATATTATCATAACTAAGGAATAGATTGAGGTTATCGGCTACTTTTAAAACATCTTCTACTGAAATCATAACTTATATTTTTATTTAAAACAATTAGCATTATCTTCGTATAACTTTTTAATGTCTCTTTTAAAGAAATAATCATTCTTACAATATTCTTCTATAGAATTGGACCGAGAAGGGTATATAGTGTCGTCACTATATTTAGGAGTAAAGTTTAGTATCTCACTGCTATAGACACCAAGACCCCCTTCGGTCCTGTCGTAACAAGGTTTAACTTTTATAGTATGAGGTCTATTTGTAACACCGAACCTATGTGTTATGTGCAGTTCATACCAAAACTTATCAGCGATTGTTTCCCTAGTCCACTCTACCTCCAGATTCAAATCCCAAAGGTCTGTGGCAAGTCTGTCTCTCATATCTTGTACCTTATGCTGTAAAACAGCATTTATTTGTTTATTACGCATATCAGCATAAGTAATACGTTCTTGTTTTTTCTGATACTCATTTATGATAGCACTTGTATCTACAAGACTACTTTGATTACTTACAGGCTTGTTAAGCGTTTCAAACTGATCTTTGATTGAGTCAATTATTGACTGTTGTTCTTCTGTTAACATAACTTATTAATTTAAATGTAAATTTGAAATATCCAATGTACTATTAGTACAGCTATCAGTATGAATAAAATTATATACCACATTGTGTAAAATGATTCTGAACTGGAATCTAGTTTATTCTTCTTCCTCATCTGAGTAACTTTTTACATCTTCTTGGAATTGTATAAGACTATAATCTTCATTTATTATCTCAAGGAGGAGACTCACTAAATAGGTAGAGTTCATATTATCACTGCCTATCCACTGCTCTAAGGTACTTCTTTTAATATACATAATATTTAATTTAAAATGTTTTAATTATATTTCCAGGTAAGTCGGGTATGATACCCTCCATATCTTCAAGTGTGAATCCTGCTATACCTGTCCCAATAGGGGTGAGGTAGAAGGTAAGATGTGGATTATTCTTTGCGTACATCACCAAGAAGTGTAGCTCATTATTAATGTAAAACAAGGGTAATTTCTTCATCATTCTATCTAAAGTAGGTAGAGCATAGCTCTGACCAAAGTGACCTACACCCTCTCCCCACACTGCTCCAAACTTATTAAAAGCTAATTTGGCAGCACCACCGTAGTGGTGTCCGTTTAAATTACTACCAAACACAAATATTTCATTTTCCTTCAATTCTGTTATCAACATGTTAGGTATGTTTTATTCCAGTAATGTCTTCAAATATTTCGGCATCGAAGTTAGGTAGAGTTAAGAATACATTCTTATTTTCTTCTGAAAGATTATTCCACATATTACTCCAAGCTTCTTTTAATGAAATTATTTTCAAAAATCCTTCTGTAGTTTCATATTTAGGATGAGCAACTTTCTCTTCATTTGTCATAATACTCATTGGCACCCAAATAGTAGTATCTAAGAATTTACTCATAATACTAACAGCAGGATGTCGTTCCCATTCAACCACTGAGATACTAGTAGGTTTATTAAAGAGGTATAGGATAGGTGATTTATCGTTAGAAAAGGCACCTGAATTCCTATAACCTGAATTACTATCACCTGAATTCCTATCACCTGAATTCCAATCACCTGAATTCCTATTACCTGAATTCCTATAACCTGAATTACTATCACCTGAATTCCTATCACCTGAATTCCAATCACCTGAATTCCTATTACCTGAATTACTATCACCTGAATTCCAATCACCTGAATTCCTATCACCTGAATTCCAATCACCTGAATTCCTATTACCTGAATTACTATCACCTGAATTCCAATCACCTGAATTACTATCACCTGAATTCCAATCACCTGAATTCCTATTACCTGAATTACTATTACCTGAATTACTATCACCTGAATTCCAATCACCTGAATTACTATCACCTGAATTCCAATCACCTGAATTCCTATTACCTGAATTCCTATTACCTGAATTCCTATTACCTGAATTCGAATGTCCAGTATTATTCATACCTTCATTAGCTACAAGTAATACTTCTTGCCAATCTAAAATTCTTATTATTCTCAGAATGTTTGTACAAGCTTTACTATCATCACCCTTGAACCGTACATCACCTAAAGCTTCAACCTCACACACTATATTCTCAGGAGTGAAGTAATAGTAATTAAAGCAATCAGAAGCTTTAAGACAGAAGTGAAAACCTGATGAACATATTTTTAATTCACCTTTATGTTCAAATGTTTCATTAACTTTGAACTGATAACCATTACATGTAAAGTCAGGATTAAATACTTTGTAACCCTTTACTACTTTTGTTTCTTCTTTCATTTGTTTATTATATTTTAATTTCCAAAAAATGCATTACTTTTTTCTTCATCTTCAAGGAAGGAAATAGGTACGGCCCATACCCCTCCCTCTGCAAACATTATCTGAAACTCAACTCCATACTTATCTTTGAGAGTTAAGTCCATCATATCATCTACAGCTTCATGGTGCCACTCGTGGTCTGGACCAGCTTCTATTGCTTGTATATCATATTCAGACAACTGAGCTTGTATTTGTTCCTTTACGTAATCCATTAGGTATCCATAAGCATACTGCCCCATATAGATACCGTGATGGTCATCTACGAGTAGTTCAGGTTCGGTGAATGAATGTTTCATAACTTTACTATTTAATATTTGAGATAGGGTAAGCTGTCAGTATAGAATCTTTATCTATTTTAGCAATTAAACAAGGAACATCATACTCATCATATTGTGTTTCTTCATTTACTATTACCTTATTACTAGCAGCCTCTAAGGCATTTTCCACATGCATCTTAGCAAATTCAATTGCAAACTCTTTTGCCCATTTAGGTAGTACCCCATCTTGAGTATTCAATCTCTCAAATAATTCTTCTGCTGTTATCATCTTATTTAATTTTAAGTTTATCTAAAAATTCTATTACATCTTCAAAGGTTTTAGGTTCATTGTAAGTAGCAAACCCTCTCAAAGCAACTACTTTAGGTGTAGCTTCAAAGTAAGTAGTACATATATCTACACCACATACCTTGTCATCTCTATTAAGTTCTATAGTTAGAGTCCACATAGAAGCATCTGGCCATCCAAAGGTATTGATACCTCCATCTTGGTAAAGCTTAGAAAAGGACTTCAGACCTTTGTGGTAACCTAGTCTATTAGCTATTTCTGTTAATTGTTTGATCATGACTTATTATATTTATTGTTATGTAGATATCCACCTGTCATACTTAGACCATTATCTAATGTGACTAAAGCTTTTGAATGTACGTTTTTCCAATCAATGGATTTAACTAACCTTTTACCTTTTCTACTTATACCTATTATTCTTATTTCAGTAACAGTATTTTTAAAAGGGTACTCTGTCATATTAACTCCTATCTTGTTTTCACGCCACCAAACTAAGTCACCTACTTTTAATCTTCTCATAACTTTAAATTTTATTTTGTACCCACCCATACCGTTGTTCCAACTTAGCCTTGGCCACATTGTATCCAAGTGTACCTATAGTCTGCCAGAGTCTGTTAGCCAGTTCCCTATCTATCACTTCAAAGGAGATGTAGCAGTATCCTCCCCAGTAATGGACGTTTAGATAGGCAACACCAGGTTCATATTTTATACCCTTGAATCTTACCTTGGCTGTGTATACTGTAAGACTTCCTATTGTAATTTCAGAGAAGCCATATGTTTGAGTTTGTTTGATATAATTCATCATCTGTACATTTATTTGTGATGTTCACGAAACGTGAACGTTAATATTTTATGAACGTTAATCTATAAAAAATGTTCCACAGCTAGGGCACTTACTTCCACAAGGAAATTCATTTATATAAACCATATTCCTATGGCGAGAGTAATTCATGTCACCAAATGTACAACTTTTTTCTTCTATGAACACCTTATCCAATCTTTCCTCTCTTTCCATATGAGCATTCATACTAGATACAGGTAATTCAGCTACAGGTTCACTGACTTCAAACTCATACACAGTAGTGCTACACCATCCATCACACATTCCAGCTATGTCATAAGACCAGGAATATGAAACACACTTGTCTATAAATACATTCTCCTTGTTAAAAGGGAGATTGAAATCCATTTTGAAATCTGTAATATCTCCACTACCATTACTGGAATTAATAACACCTATATGAACATTACCTCTAAATCTTATATGAGTAATATTCTTTTCGTCTAGGTCTAGAAAATCATCTATGTCACCCTCGAAGTAAATATGAAGTGAACCTCCATAAGATGCTTGATAAAGCATATTGTCAATCAGCTTGTCATAGTCACTATTTGTTATAGATAATAATTTCTTTATCTTGATACGTTCCAGTCTATAACCTGCTTCAGATGTACCCCATGCTGAATCTACATAATGACCTGTATCATAGAACATAACAGGATTTGATGTATTAAGTATAAGGTCTTTCATTATAGTACTATCGTCTCTCTCCCAGAGCACATCCTGAATCCTATCTTCATACTCTTCCATGATATAGTCAGCATCTTCTATATCCCATTTAGACTCTATGTCAGACTTTAATTCTTTCTTGTACTCATCATTGGCATAGTAGTCATCTATAAACCATCCATCTACTATTTCATATAGTAAGTCAACACACCCTTTGTGTATACATTTTTGAACAGTTTTTAAGTTGCTGTCTAGACTATCTCTATAATCTACATAGTGCAGAGTTACTCTTTTAGGTATCAACTCTTTTACTTCTTCCCAACTAGGCATCTTTAACTCTAGGGTTACTGCCGGTATTTCTTTTGTGATAATTTCCATAACCTGTATGTTTATTTTATTAATGATTAAAATCTTTTCTTAACTGACATAATTAAATTTCTTATATCAACACTATGTTTATAAGCCCATACCCTATCTCTCCATAAAGGTCTCAACCTTTTGTAAGGTATTAAACTCATTTGTTTCCATTCAGATTCTCTAAGAGAAGGTAATAAATTCCATTCAATCAAGTCACAATAGTGTATCAATTTATCTTCTTTATGTGTAGCCCATACACCATTCAAATGATAATAAATCTTCCTTTTGCCTTTACCAGATACAATCCAATATGTACCATTTCTAATAGCACATATAGGTATATCTTCAGGCCTTTCACAAGGAGTTAAAAAACTATACTCTATTGGCCATTTACCAGTAGGTTCTAGTTCACCCCAGTCTACCATACTTTGTAAGTGCCCTGCATCAGGTGTAAATTTTATATTTGACATAACTAATGTATTAATTAATACTGATCAAATTCTTTCTTAGCCTTCTCATATTCTGTGATAGGTGTATCTTGCATGTACAACCAATCCCATAACAAATTAGCTACCCTACCCTTAGTACAAGTAACTTTAGCAAAGTCATACCAATCCATAAAGATGTATTCAATACGGTAAGGACTTCTTTCGTCAGGTACAAAGTAGAATCTCCATTCATCAGAAGGACCTCCCCAAGATATCAACCACTGTAAGTATCCTTTACTCCTGCCATCATCTGGAAGAACATAACTGATATCTAACCCATACTCAAATAGAATACTCATAGCGGTATTAGAACACTTTTCTTTTGTATCAGGTACATCATATCCATGATAATCAAAGAAGCTTTCTTTCTGTTCTTGTGTAGCTTCGTTGTTCATTACTGCAAAAAGCCATGTAAGCTTCTCACATTCTTTTCTATACTCACCTTTAATACGTTCCTTGCAAGTTAGCTCTCGCTTAGGAGTAATTGATATGGAAGGTGTAAACACCTCTTGTACTTGTTCTTTCGTAACTGTTTTTACTTCTATCATAACTTATAATCTTTTAAGTGTTAAACTTTTTGTTATTTTTAAAGACTGTAACCAATACCCATCTGCACTCTCTATCTGATAGTCACAGAATTTAATGAAATCTGCTTTCTGTTGTTTAGACATACTATCTATTAACTCTTTCACTTGAGAGTTGTTACCATTCACATTAGACTCCACTACATATACAAAGTAGTCCTCAATAGTCTGAAAGTCTAAACCTTTTATTATTTTTTGTGACACCATGATTATAATTCTATTAGTTCAAATTTGTTAATGTTATCTTCCTTTAGGTACTTTTCAATAATATCTATAGTACTATCTGTGTTAAGTCCTGTAATGATTGTATATACTACTGGTGTGTTATTTTTTATTTCATATACAGTTATACTTTTTTCACCGTTAAGACATTCAAATATATCATCATCTTCTATAAACTTCTCTACTACATAGTATAATTTAATAGTATCACTATACACATTACTGACATGTTGTAGTGCTTCATTGTAGACATCTTCATTATCTATATGAAAAACTAAACTACCATCTGAAGAACTTGAAAAACTAAAACAAAAGTCATCAGGACTAGAAGCTTCATTCCAATCTTTATCAAACCATAAGCAATTAATATTATATAATGCCTCTTCATTAAATGGTGTAAAATCATATAGGTATACCCAACCTATTTTCTCAGCATCTTTTTTAAACTTTTTGTAAGTTTCAAAGCTACTAGATTTAACTGCAAAACCAATTTCTTTTTCCATTTTAAAACTTTTTAACTGTTAAACAAAAAAGCCTACCTGAATGGTAAGCTTGTATAAATCTATTAAATCAACTTTCTACTAAAGACAAGAGAGGCTATTACAAATTTGATTTTATTGTTTCGATAGCCTTATTTATATCTTCCAAGCTGACGTTATCCCAACAACCTATTTTAAAAGTAGCTTGAGTTAATTTTACACTCCAGAGTTTTGTACCTACTTGTAGTAATGAAAAGTCTCTTATTTGTTCTAATTCCTCTAAAGATATTTCACCATCTGCCACTAGTAATTTATCATCCATTATTATAGCTTCACGGCTTCGTGAATCTATTATCTTTATTTCTTTTTGTTTGTAGATAGGTTCAAACCAAAGGTCTAACACACCAGCTTTTTCTAATAATTCTAAAGTATGTGATTTTGGATAAAATTGTAGTATTAACTTTTCCATTTTAGTTACATCATCAACTCTAGCTATCTCACAAGCAGCTTTTGAATATTGAGTCTTAACTAATTTATAACCGATAATCTCTTTTGAAGCTTCTGTATTAAAAGGAAGTAAAGACTCTTCTTTAAACCCTAGTTGAACTATATGGTTATTTTTATCTAAATATCTAACAATATAAAATTCTTCATACTTACTCGAAATAGTACCCTTGTTTTCTTTAAAAATAAGATCTCCATGAAAAATTAAGCTCTTTGGTATTTTATGAGGTTCACTAAAAAACTTAACGTTAAATAAGTTTTTATCCTCAGTATTAAACTTTACCTCATCCCCTATTTTAAATTTGTTTGTCATTGTTATTTTATTTTAAATTATTAATTAATCTTCAGCATATGAAGTATCAAATCCATTTTCTTTTAGAAGCTCAATAGCCTCATCTGGAAGCCTAAACACACCATCATAGTTATTTACCTTCTTGTTATTATCTACCCAGATACCTATCCATACACATTCATTTAAATCTGGAACATCCCATTCAATACCATACTCACCTGGTCTTTCTAAATCATATAAGTCCATTACACATTTATACTCACCTAGGTGCTCTAATGTAGGTGTAATACTTCTTTCAAGTACTATCTCAGTACTGAATACTTTTGACGCTATTAGTTTCATACTACTTTATTTTTTATTTCCCCTCAGCTTTGTTTAAGGCGGCATAAACCTGACGCTCTAGATCAATAGGAGAGTTATACTGCTCTTGTAGAGCTTGTAGACATGCCTTCAAAGCTTTATACATTTCTGGAGCAGCCATGATTAGATTAGAGGTAGTATAATCTTCACTACCTGATTCTTCTAGGTAGGTTAAGGCTACATCTACACCTGTCTTTTCATCATGTATTAAGTACTGGTTGTAAGGATTACCTATCTTACTCTTAGCCCAAGTGGTGGGTTTATCTTCTTTCACTTCAGTGGGAGTGTAGGGTTCTAGGTAACGATAATATATACACATATTACTATTATCACCCTCCCTATCGCATTTACAAGCATCTTCTCCGATAAGATTATCAACTATTTTAACTACATCTCCCTTACAATACCCTGAGTAATTAGGATTATTAACTAACACTTTTGCAAGTGATCCTACTTTAAGTTCTTTCATGATTTACATTATTTAAATGTTTGATAATAGTGTTTTAAGTTTATTCATGTCATACCCATCTTGTTTATAACTATCAATTAGATAATCAATATACATCAATGCCTTTTCTTGATACCAATCAATGGTATCTAACCACTCTAAGAATTTATCTGTTTGAGGGTATCCTCTACATTCAAATATAATTTCACTAGGTAAGTTATCTTTATCCAACAGCCCTTCAGGTATACCTATGATAGGAAATCCATCCTTCATATCATATACATTCCAAGGGTCTTTTACTATAACTCCTTGTGCAATACCATATACATGACCTTTATACTTAAAGGTAAAGTTATCAAATACTCCCATAATTACACTTGTTTTAAAAATTTATAATGCTTTTTATCTGCAACCTTTTGACTTGATGCAACACAAGTAAAGCCATCATCAAATGTATATCGTTGGCATCCTTTAGGAATTACAGTAAATATTTCCCCTGATACATTATCAGCATTGACAGGACTTTTAAAAGAAGTCATTTTACAGTCAGCTTCAAACATTGCACCCATAGTTAAAAATGCTGCTAATTGATTCATTCTACTCATTTCAATTTATTTAATTTGGTCAACCACTGATGAAATAGGTTTACATTCTTTGTCACATAGATTTGCAAAGATTAGAAAGAGCTTTGTTTGGTAGATTTTATTACTACTCTTTACAAGAGATTGACTCCAAGCTCTGTAGGCACTAATTAACTCATTGGAGAGTTGTGTTGAATAAGTCATTTTTATTTATTTTAAATTGTTAAAAAGAAGCTGCTAAATTAATATATTTTTGTACTTCGTTGGTAGATAGGTAACCTTTTACATCACTACATGGTACAGTAAAAGTTTCAGAATCAAAATCATACCATTGACCTTTTTCATTCCAAATTGCAATTTCAGCATCTGGAGATGTTTATATTTCAGAATCATATCTTTTATTATTATTCTTACAATAACAACCACCACCGAACATCACTGAAATAGTAATACCATTTTCAAATGTTAATTGAAACCCTCTGTTGTTTACTACTCTAAACATAATTTTTATTTTTTTTAATTAATAAATAAGTGATATTTTATGTATATCTCTTAGCCACTTCTGTAAGATGTGTTGGGTAGATGCAAGTACATAGTTATTGCTGTCATTATTTTCATAAGGTAAACCTGAACCTTCTTCTAATGTGTCATAGCCATACTGACAAGGTATATTAAAACCTTTTTCTTTAGCTAGTTTAGCTGTTTCAAAATCAACAATTTTTAATTCCATAACTAATTAATTTTTATTTTTAATTAAAAATTCTTTTATCTCTTCAATCACATAAAATGCAAGATTAAGAATAGCTAAGAGTAACCAACCTAGTGCCCATTTATCATTATGGATGTAGTAATACCAAGAAAGAGAACCATACCCAATAAACGATAATAAATAAAGTATATTCATAAAATTTAATTTTAAAATTAATTGGTAAAAATTACCATTTAAAATAACAACATACTAAATAACAAACTCAGTCAATAATATCAACTGAGTTATAAAACTCAACGAAACACAAGAGTGTTAAAAGTCAAGTGTGACAAGAACTAAATAATAACCTCACTTAAAGCCTCAAGCCTATCTACAATAGCTTTACTCTTAAAAGTAGGTTCAAGATAAAACTCATCTTCAACCTTTATAGCTCTGATGTACCCTTTATGTTGTAGGTCAATAATGGTATTCTCATTAAGTATTATACCTAGCTTCCTAAAAGGTAATATATCACCTACAGTACTAATAGTAAAAATGATGCGTAGTTCAAGTGTATTCATAACTAATCAATTTAAACATGTTAAACAAACTTCATCTATACTCATGTGCGACTCTTGAGAGATAGTATCAAATAAGATAAGTAAAGGGTCTTTGATAATAAAAACACAACCTAAAATTTCCATTTTATTTTTTTTTATTTTTTAAACTAATTCACTGGTAAAAATTACCAATACAAATAATAACAATATACTATCCCAGTAGATAAAAAAAATATCTATATTAAGTTTTATTAAATGTCAATATAAAAATCTTTATAAAAATACCTAAACCCATCACTATGCCAACCATTACCTTCTCATATTTTTACTCTCTCATACCTAAGCTTTAAACCTAATTCTTCTGTAACATCAAATAAACTCGGTAAGTTCTGTCATATTAATTGAACGTTTGTTTAATTTTAAATAAGGTAGGGTGTATGATGACTGTATTAGAGATAACAATCATCGTAATATTACGATTAATAAATAGATCTAGGGCGTATAACAATATTCAAACAACTGTTTTAAACACTTGTTTAAATAATAGGGGCTGGAAAAGGGAGTATCTTTTAATCACCCTCCTCTGTATTAAGGCTATCTATAAATTTCGAAACATTACTATTCAATTCTATAAAGTCTTTCTTCGTTTTTGAATACCATCTTTGATAATACATAAGCCCCTCAACAAGTGCATCCCTTTCGGTTTTAGCTCTCATTGAAATATTCATACGTTCATTATAATCATACAACCAATAAAGACCACTGAATGTATCCTTGGTTAACTGAAAGGCATCACTCTTAAAAAATTAGTTCATGCTTTACCATAAGTTGAAATGTTTATTATTATAACCTAATATAAGAATTTAATTTAGAGAGCCCTTTAATTATCTTAGAAGGGTAGTTCGAACAAACGTTTTAAACAACTGTTTAATATTTAATATCTAAAAAGTTTTTTTATTTATCAGGAAAATTACCTAAAAAGAGGGGAGGTAGAGGAGGGTATCTGCTTTTTAGACAAATTTCCCCCACTTTTACCCACATTTCCCCACTTTATATAGTATTTTATTCTTTTTTACTCTAAAAACCAGGCAGTTTCACCACTTCCCCCTCCCATATTGTTATCGTTATCATCCTTAGTACCTTCTATCAGTATAAAAACAAATAGAATTGCTATTATTAGACTCATTTTATTTAAATTTAATTACAGACTTATTAAGCCCCTGTTAACAATAGATTAATACAAACACCTTACTCACCCTATTACAGGTCAACCTTGAGCCTCTCAGTAGCCTTTTTCCCTAATTGAACGTACATTTTGCATCCAATTATTGAAGTCTACATGAGATATTTCTCTTTCAGAGACCTTAATTCTCTTAAATTTTAACCTATTTCTCTTAGGTTTTACACCAAAAAGACGTAATAAAACAGTATTTTTAGCCCTGTTTAAGGCTATTTTAAATCGTTTGTTCATTTTGTTATATTTATTAATAATGTACCTTGCATATTAAGGGAGGTAGTATAAACTGAGTGCTCTTTGAGGTCCCTTGTGGTTAAAAATCCTCGCACCGACCCCACTCTAAGAATTTACCCTTAAGCTGTAACAAATGGTTTTAATAACATACACTTACTTTTAACTCTCATTGGGGGATAAAGGGGGAGTCTATTTTAATTAGAAGGTCATCTTACTAAAGAGTGCATTCCTTGGTAAGGTGTTAATCATATCAACATATTATAACTTGTAGTCTAAGTAGGTAATGCACTGCCGAACAGACTACATTTTATTTTATATCCTATGTCACCATTAGACACCACTGTAGTAAACTACTACAAGAAATTCAGTAAACCGACTGTATTAGGTACAGTAACCTTAAGAGAATGGCTGAATGCTATTAACAAATGCCCTTACACCAACAAGATACTAGACGCTAGGTCAGGTAAGAAAGACTATGAATTAACTAAAGCTTCTCTGCCTGTAGTAACTTATAACTTCTTATACAGAGAATATAAGAAAGATAAAAACATAGAGTCACCTACAGGGCTACTATACTTTGATATTGATACACCTGAATTTAATATAGAGTCACTGGATAAGAGTAAGATATTTGTATTACACCATTCCTTTGGAGGTAGAGGTTATGTACTTCTTGTCAGGGTCGAGGGATTAACAGTTAGTAACTTTAAATCAGTATATAAAAATATTGCTATTGATTTAGGTATTGACCACCTGTTTGATACTAATGCTGCAAAACATTCTCAATACAATACTCTTAGTCATGATACTAAGATTTTTATTAATGAAGATTGTATAATTTACGAGGTTGAAAAAGACCCCACGTCTGTCATATTATCTACTCAAAACAGCCTTGAAAAAGACCCCACGTCTGTCATATTATCCAGCGATAAAGAAAAAACCCCACGTCGGTTGATACATGAAGAAGATACAAGATATATCACAGAGATGGGGTCAAAAATACCTTATGCACAATTAAGGTTCACTAACCTAACAGATTATGAATTTACTTGTGACTACATAGTTAACTGGTCTGGCTTTACTTTTATTCATTGTTACATACCTTTTAAAAACAAATGCTCCAATAAGTATAAAACTTTATTAAGCTATTGTACTAACCTTGTTTGGTTAAACCCTTCCATATCCTATAGCAGGACTTATAAAATAATGTCAAGAGTAAATGACATTTATTATGACATACCCTCAAAAGAAGTAAATGTAAAAAGAGTAGTTGATACAGTATTTAAGCAAACACAAGAGGGTACTTTGAAACCTATACAAGACAAACCTAGATATATAATATTTGACCACACTAATAAAAGTAAATTATCCACCAGTGATAAACTAGAGATATGTAGAGATGAATTAATAAAGAAAAATATACTAGAGAGTAAACAAAAACTAGCAAAGCTAATAGATGAGTGGAACCTAGACCTTGAAGGGAAAATAACCATAAAAGGATTAGCAGCTAAGAAAGTACTAAGCAAAAATACAATTGATAAATACTACTCTGTTTTTAGAGAGGCAGTTAAGATTAAGAATTCAAAGCTATAACCCTACCTACCCTACAACTCATCCATTATCTTCTTCAGCACATTTATTCTTACTTATAGTAATTCTATTACTTCAGTCTTACTGTTAGCTAAAGTAGGTATTTGAGCTATGAATTGCTCATCACGGTGACCTTCCTTTTGAATAGTATAAGGTTTTAATACTTTAAAATACTCTCTCTCTACTTGTAAATAATCTATATTAAAGCGTTCTTTCAAGCATTTACAGATACCAAAATCCATATTTGCCTCGCTTAGATGTTCCTGTATTTTCCTTAAATCATATAGACCCTTTACCACCTCAGTATGTTCAACGTAATAAGCTAGTACTCTTTCAAATATCTCTTTCATAGTTAATTATTTTTACGTTGAACATAAGGGATACATCCCCCTTGCTTCCTTGAATAAGCTAGTCGAGCATTGGAAATAGGATCTACACAAGAAGTGTGGATACTAAACTTTTTACGACCACTTCGAGTAAGGTTAATAGGTTTGGGTGCGTCACCTTCTAAAGCTCTGTAAATGCAAGGCTTAAACGTTTCAGTTACGATTTCCTCTTTTACCTTCTGTAGTGGAATATGTCTAGGTACTAATTCTATATTCAGTCTCTTTGCAGCCCTTTGCATATACTTAGGTAAATCACTAGGATAGATAGTTTCTACCCTATCTACTTTCTTCTTAGTGGGATCATATTGTATATCCCCTTTACTACTTTTAGTACTACTCATTGACTTGTTTTGTAAGGCGTAGTCTAGCCTTGTCATTTGTTGATTCATAAAACTTTATTTAAAAGTTATTCAAAAATTGATTTAATAAGAAACCATATCATAGCAAAAGTAACACATAGGTTCTTGTACTACCTTAAATTCAGGGGTTATTCTATTCACCCATTCCATACTATCTTCCCTGTTTACATTACCACAGGATGAACACTTACACTTAGGATGTCTATTATCTTTAAATCTTTCTATTATAGGTAATTCTATCTTACCTAGTATTACAGGTGTTTCCATCTTATTTAATTTTAGCCTATTTAAAGCTGTTAAAAAATAAATTAATATTATCCCCTTATTACCTACCTATTACCTCAACCTTGAGGCTCTCAGGTATGATTTTAATACCTTTGTAGATAAAATATAAAAGGTTAGCTTTGCTATACTCCTCATTGAGAGGGTATAACTTTTTTGTAGGCTTAAGCATAAAGCCTTTTTTGCTGACCTTTATTTTCATCGTAGGTAAGCTTTACGAGCATCACCCCAACTAAACTTAGGGCAAGTACTTCTACTTGAAGCACAACTACATAACAGCCCTACTAGGGCAATTAATACAATGATTTTTTTCATAAACTTTATAATTATTTTGGGGATATACCCCATTAACAAAAAACACCTAGAAATTGTATCTAAGTGCACACACGCCGAAAGACAAGCGTGTTAAAAACAAAGAGGCCAGGATAGACATCCAGCCTCGTCTATGTCCAAAACAAAAAAACTAAGGGGAGTAGGGGGATTTGAACCCCCTATAAGCCTATACATTGCATTGCTGCTTTTGTAACACTATTTACTCCCTTTGCCTACTACTGAATATTACTTTATTGGTGGTTGCATATATGCACACTGCACCTACTGATATAGTAGTAGGACTTATTTATAGGATGTCGCACCTATTATATTGTTTTATATTGAGATGTATACAAGCTAACAACAAACTACATACACACCTTTATAACTATGGTTCCATTAATACCTGGTTTACCCACTACTGCCCTAGTGTGGGTTCATATCCCTATAGTACACCCAGATAAAATACATCTATACTACTCCTTTCGGGAACGGTAAATATAGAGAGGTCAACATCGTATTTTCAAAAATAATCTAATACACCTATAAAAGAAAAGTGTATTCTTTACCTACTGTAAGGTACTTCTAACCTATTTACTTCAGTAAATGGCTTAATGTGTTCTGCCCCGACTATACCCACGTATAGTTCACATATACACACCTCCAAATCTGTTTTCTACTATACACCCATTCAAGGGTATATGTATAGCTTATAAATACTGAATACATACCCACTATATATAATATACCCACATATCTCATTCGGTGAATTCAATCACATTTGAACTACTTTTGCAGCCTATACTATACACATACAGTAAAAGAAAATAACTAAAAATAAAGAACATAATACACATACATAATTTACTAATACTAAATTCAATTAGTATTTTCTATTAGGTACATAAAAAGAAGGTATAAAGGAAACGACTCCCTTATACCTTTATTTTAAAGCTTCTTTAAATTATTGTAAAATTGTTTTATTTAATTACTTGTTTTTTAAAACTTTGTACCATCACTAATATACTTAATATTAGTAGTATTTTTTAAACGTTTTTTAAATTCAGGTAACCCACTGTTTTTAGTGGTTAACCTTTTTACTTCGCTTTTAATAGCTTTCATTTCTTGAGGTAATGTATTTAACAAAGCTATTCTAGTTTCAACAGGTAGCTTTTTAGTTTCCTCAATATTTTTGTGTGTAGTATTACAGTTAGTTATATACAAACTAAGGTTTGTATTTATACCAATTGTTATTGCTAATTTACCTGCAATAGTTCCTACTAATTCGCCTAAATTAGCCTTACTATCACATAATGATTGTGTAATTTCTTTTAAGCTGTTTTGCATCTCAATAGTATCGTTACACTTTTCTAATGTTTTTAAGGGTATTTCGTACACAAAAATATCATTAATAGATACGATAATAAAACTGTTTTTATTGTCGTTGCTATCTTTTTTAATATTTTTAATAGGTACATTTACCCCTCCTATTAAAACAGATACTTTGTTTTTTTCAGGACAAAGTACTTTTTTAATAGTAGTGTCTACTATTTTAAAAATATTACTTAAAACCTTTTCACTTTCTAATAATTCAATCTCAAAAGTATTATAAACATTAATTACACCTTTATCATTTAAGGTGTAGTTGTTTTCACTTTTAACCACTAATTGTAACTTCAAAATATTTTTTTGCATAACTTTAAATTTATAACCCTAATATATAGGGTATTGATTAATTAATAATTTTGCAATTAAATAAAACAATTTTGTCAATAATTCAAAGAGCTTTAAAACTACATTTATACTAACTATTCATTCAAGAATAGGCAATATTTTACTATCTACCCTTACAGTCAAGTAAGGGCATTATTTAGGCTACACCCTACTTTTAGAGTACTGCCTTACTGCTTGTTTTGGTACTGTAAAGATAAGCTTTTTATAGTTACTGTACAAATGTTATTTACTAAAACGTTATAGCAAAAAAAGTTAGCAAAAAATACTAAAAAAGTTAGCACTCTGGAGGACAAATTTAATTGCTAAAAAAGTTAGTAATTAATGTAACTTGCTAAAAAAGTTAGTACCTGGGGATCAAGCAGATATCCTCGCTAACCGCCCCTATTTTTCCCATTGGAGTATCAATATATAAATATATAACTAATACCTTATTACCTGCTACACAGACCTTGAATACCCTTACTGCTTTACAAAAAAATTACCAACTATTTAACCTTAACCCTTTTTAAGGGTGGGTTACTTACTATTTTTCTCGTCATGGACGTAAGCCATAATACTCCCTATACCCTTTCTAACTACTTGAATTACCTATACAACTTTTTACTTATTTTACCCTTGTATGTTTAAAAAAATTCCAGCCTAAATTTACACCTAATTACCACACTAAGGCAATACAGCCTAACCTACATTTAAAGTCAACCTTGAGCCTTATTTATACAAAAAATCATTAAATTCATTCATGAGCACATCCGGTATTTGTATACCCCTTTCTTCAAATTCATACAATATTTCATACCTTGTAAAAGATCCCTCTCTGATACCTTGTACCCATTCCTTTCTCCATAATCCCCACCCTTTTTTACCTGTTATTACTGCCTTTACAATATTTGGATGCCTGGTAATAATTTCTTTTCCCTTTGAGTATACCCCATCATCAAATCTTCTAAAGCATTCAGTTGCTGGTATTTCGTTTGGATTACCGTATACTTCTATATTTGAACCGCAAAAGGTAATCAGACCACTTCTGTTTACAGATAGGAAGAATTCAAACATTCTATAGAAATTATCAGAGTACCTCTTTAGCTTTCTGGTATGTCTACTTCCATGTTGAGATGGAGTTATTGTTTTCTTTGCTTTCATTATTTTATCACCTTTATCAACAATAAAGCAAGGAGTATTGAGAGGATATAAAAATACAAATAGGTTAGGTCTTTCTTTATTTTCATCGCTTATCTAAATATAGTATCTAGTTCCTCGTTTGTTATTGATTCTAATCTTTCATCTTCAAAATTAGTTAAAGCTACTACAAGAGCTTTGCCCATATCAAAATCACCCCACTCATCAAATGTAAATAGATGATTACCTCTTTGGTCGTATACCTGTACTGAATCTGAAGTTCCATTATATCTTATGTATAGGTATTCTTTTTCAGTTAAACCATAGGAACCTTGTGTATCAAATTGTATTTTTCTGTAATTACTACTCATTGTTATCTTTTTCTTGCAGCCTTAGCATTCGGGTGTAGTTCTTTATGATCCTATTAAAGAACGCTATTGCTTTTAGTTCTTCGACTGTATATTTAATCTTCTTGTTTTTCATCTAGTAGTTTATCTCTGAATTTACTATAATCCCCTGTTAATAAAATATCTGGTACAGGTACATCTGTAATCTTATATGTACTATCATTCAGTTCTGTTATTAACCCTGGTTTATCAGGTAATAACATATCTACATCCCCCATTAGACGAGTATAAATGATATCTCTATAAACCTCTGATGCGGAATCAATAATTCTCTTAGCTCCAGGGTACATAGGGTCTGAATCATAGAAACCTTCATAAAAGTCATTATAGTAGTAACTTATGTCTGATTGTGGACTACGGTACACATGTGTATTATTTGGAAAAACACGTTCCAAAGATAATAAAGGCCTGTTCATATTCTTTATTCTTTATTCTTCATCTATTTCAAATCCGTCTTCGTTATACCAATACTCACAACATGGGTATGGTCTACCCTTCTCATCTAGCTTAATCCATATGCCATCTTCTTTGGTTGTTTTGATTATTTGGTCATCTCCTGGATGTTCTACATACCTCCAGTCTTTCCCTTCCTGTCCTTCGGGTAATTCTCCATGCTCTGAGGAATACCAATTACAAGAACAACCTTCATCCTCTGGAGATGAGATACAATCATCACAGTAATACCATTCACCAGGCATATAGCTATATACAGCCATTTTACCGCATTGGCATAGTTCTTTATTCATTTATATTTTTTTATTTTTGAAGGGTGTGATAGCTTATAATCAATAGTCTGTTCATTAATATACTCTCTATTATTTATATAACCTTTCGTGTACTTCTTTACTCGTGCGTCAAAAGATATTTTATCACCTTCATTCATTTGAATACTACTCCAAGATTTTGTTTTAGTAAACCAAATATGATCAGTTACAATTTCATTTGTGGCTAAGTTTATAACATCCTTTAAGAGGATAGTAGGTTCAGGATAGCCATGGTAGTTTTTCTTAGAACCCTCTCTGACAAATGTGGCTATAAATGATAACCTATTTTCAAACTCTTTCTTCAACCCAATTCTCATGATATATCCTCAATTAAGTATTTGGTTTTAAGCTTACGATCATTATACTCCTTTTTCCAATAATTTATTTTGTCTAGAGCCTCTTCTCTGTTATTATAATGCCAGTTATCCCATGTGGTAAATTTAAAGAACAGAAATTGGTGCACCTTACCTGCTACGTAAGCTCTCATGTTTGTCGTGCTACTTATATAACTTTTAATTTTGTATTTCATACTGCGTCCATGTAAGTATATGTATTCACAATACAACCTTTTTTCCAAAGGTTTATAATCTCCAGGGCTTCTTCCTTAGTATCTCTCCAAGATGATGACTTCCACTCTAACCAGTACCATTTCTTTCTCTGTGCCTTATACAGGCTTTTGTCACCTTTATCACTTGAGTATATTTTTATCCTATACCTCATCTTCATTGTTTTTTACTTCTCCAAGAGGATCCATATAAAAGTATTTTTCCTCCTCTGTTAAGTCTACGTTTAAGTCTTTAAATCCAAGTACTTTGTAATCTTCTTCAATTACATTAATATCTGTATATGTGCCTTCTTTTATATTAAAACATGTATTTTCTTTATACCTTGAAAAACAAGTATCACCTAGATAAGGTGATTCATCACACCACTTATAACCTAGATCATGTGCTATTTTCAGTAATTCATTTGCTTCATCTTCTGTTTCGCAGTGAATATAAGTTTTCTCAGTTTCAAATATAGCCCTCCAGTAAGGGTTTACAACCGGCTTTACTAAGCCTTTAGTAAGCTCTACTATACTATCTACTTTTTTAGATAACTCTTCAAGCATACCTTGTGTAACATTATCTACCCAGTGGAAGTCTAAAAACACACGCATTAAGTAGCGTTTTAACCAGTTAGGCTTCTTTTCTAAATTGAATTGTGTATAGGTAGTACTACCAGTACCTAATCTGTAACCTCCTACGTATTTAGGGGTTGTGGAAATTTGAAATGTTTGCATTTGCTAATTTTTATTTATTAAAATTCTTTTTGTATACTCTTCTTGAGACTCTATTTGATAATACTTTCTCTCATCACTAGTTAAATCCCTTGCAAAGTTAAGGAATTATTTTGTAAGCACCACTTTTAAAATTTTCATGAACACTTTCATGATCCATAAAAGTATGAGTTTTACCCCAGCCTATTTTATAGTTAACTGAATCTTTATTTATTACTGTGTATAACTCATCCTTATCATTTGTCACAAACTTAACACCTACCAGATTATCTAAATCCAGTTTTTTAGGAGCTAAGATTTCTTCAATCTTTTCTAAATTACTATCAATTGTATCATAGGTATTTTCAAGATTAACTACTCTTTTTAGTAAATCTTCAATGAGTACATACGTATTATGTATACGGGTATTCAGTACCTTAATATCATCAGTGCTAGGAAGTTCTTGTTGAATCTGGTTTGACTCTTTTTTATCTACTGCAACCCATAAACCCTTAGTTATAAACACCTCTACATCTTTCTCGTTAAGTGGTTTTTTAGACAATCTCTCATTTATTTCTGTGTATACGTCATATGCATCGCCCACACTTTTTAATGAGAAGATTCCCCCTTCAGGATATAATTTTAAACTGAAAGTAAACCCTTCATACTTACCTGGTTGTTCAGGTGCTTCTTCTTTTATTTCACCGGGTCTAGTAATAGTAAGGTACTCTCCTTCAGTTATTTTTTTACAACCTTCAAATACTTCTCCAAAGAAGTCTCCATCGTACCCACCATCTGTGAACCTATTTCTATTATAACCTACAAAAGGGTAGTCCCAACTATTATCTTTGGTTAAGTCTTTTAAATCTTGTTGCACCTCCTCAAACGCTTCACAGTACCATCCTGAAGGATACTTCTCATTAACTTTTTCTATAAGATATTTTTCCCTTTCCAATACCTCTCCCTCAAAAGAGTTAAGAACTCTTTCCACCTCTTCTCTGTGGCATTTGTATATACCTCTGTAAACATGTTCTTTAAACTCTTGTGTGAACTTATTCATTATATATTATTTAAAATTTTGTAAAAAATTGACTTGATTAAGGGTCTAATAAATATTTCGTACACTATTACTAGTATTAGCAGCTTTAACATTTCTAATTGTTATTTGAGTGATTCTTGATTTATCTATCAAGATAATATCATTATCTGGTGTTGTGTTGACATACTCTAACTTACTAAGAAGTAGATTCTTACTTTCAAACCTAAACTGCTTCCGAAGAAGTCTTATGTTTAGTACAGTATAACCGAATGCCCTCGGTTAATATATTGTTAGATGCTAATACATCTCTTCTATTAGTTGTATTACAGCTACTACAAGTCCACTCCCTATCTTTAAGGGTAAGTTCTTTGTTTACTGTACCACAGGTACATAATTTAGAAGATGGGTAGAATCTACCTATCTTTTGAATTGTGGTACCGTATTTAATAGCTACCTGTTCTAGTTTTTCTACTAGAGATGAGAATGAAAGATCACTTACCTTTCTACCCCATATCTTTTTCATAGCAGCTATGTTCAAGTCTTCTATACAAATTAGCTTATTTGCTTTACAAAGCTCATGTGCTAATTTCCATTCAAAATCAGAACGTTGGTTGCTAATGTTGATGTGGAGTCTTTGTAACTCTCTAAGAGCTTTCTTCCTATTTTTACTACCTTTCTTCTTAGAAGATAAACTTCTATTAGCTTTCTTCATCTTCTTGATGTTCTGCTTATAAAACTCTGGAGATTTAATTTCCTCTCCGTTGGAGAGAGTAAGAAAAGTTTTCAATCCAAAATCAATACCAATGTTAGCATCACCTAATCTATTGTATGATTTTAGAGTTGAGTTGCAGGTGAAGATAAAAAAGATTTCACCTAGTTTGTTTCTCTTAACAGCTACTCTTTTAACATTTTCATATTCTCTACTTTTATAAAATTTAAAATTACCTACTTTGTTGACAGTTAGAGTATTATCTTTCAGTTTATAACCACACTGTTTAAAAACAAAAGAGTTAAAGTTCTTTGGTTTCTTAAATTTAGGTGGATGTAAGGCTAACTTTTTAAAGAATCTTTGGTATGAGGTATCGACTCTCTCAACTATCTCTTGTACGGATTGAGCTGTTAACTCTCTCCATCTAGGATTTTTGTTTCTAAGTTTAGCTATATGCTTTTTAAGTTTATAGACATTGATGTATTTACTATATAATCTATGGTACCTCTTTTGCAAAGCAATACAATGATTCCATATAAACGCAGCAGTGTTAATCCTGCTGTGAAGATATTTTAATTTATCATTGTTATATACTTTAAATGAGATGTTATACATTACTATTATAAATATTAAAAAATAATTAAACTATTTACTTTTCAAAATTAACCCCATGACTAAAGTAAAATGAGCTTTCTTTTGAAATTATTTGTAAACTTCTTCCATTTTTATCTGTATTTTCTTATCACTTTAAAAATCTCATTTAAATCCGTAAACTTAAATTCACCATTAAATCTGATAGGCATAAACCCAATAGTGAAATAATGATCAGACCTAAACTTATCATCTACTGTATTGCCATTTACCTTGTCTAAGTACACCCAAGGGTAATTAGATGATAACTCTAACTTTACCCCCAGCTTCTCCATCCGGGCTACAAAGATATCAAAATTTTTGAAAATCATACACTATAATTTGCAATTTTTAAGATTTCAGGTCCTTCACTACCTAGCACCTCAATACTTTCTATACGAAAGTACTCTCCTTCTCTATACAATTCTAACTCCTCCTTAGAAAGGAAATCAGAGTTGAACCAATCTATCTCAGGAGGAGAGGGTGGATTAGTCATAAAATCATCTCCGAGGTCTACTACTATTTTAAGTTCTACTTTCAAGGCTAATTAGTTTTAATTATTTCAAGATACTCATCTAGGTTAATCTTATGGGTATCTAATAGATTCCTTAAATAGTGCTCGTCTATCATTTTAGACTCAAACATATCATGTAAAATTTCCGTTAATCGTAAGTCCATATTGTGTTGTTTTATTTAAAATTGTAATTTTAGTTTAGGGTAATACTGAAGTATTATATCCCTCATCTTTTGTATACTTACCTCGATGTGTTGAGGCTTAGTGTCTCTATTAGACCAATCATTTAAACCTAACCAGGCTCTCTTTATGTTCTTGTAAACCACCACCTTAAAGTAGTAATCAGGCATGTAATTCTTACCAATGAATTTAGGGTGTGAGAGGCTTATAAGGACTCCTGTAAATACATGCACACTATCATTACAGCATCCTATGCTATCTAATACAATTGCTTCACAAGCACTCCACATGTGTTCATTAAAGTACGATGCTTGAAAAGAAGTATTACTTGCTAAAAGCATAGTTCTCTTAGCTGCATTCCTACTAAAAGACATAGGTAAGTAGGCCACCATATGGCCAATATCGACACTACTATCCTTAGAATGGTGTTTATTCCAGTCTGAGAAGCTTTTTGAAGTGACAATCTGAAACCTAGAAGGTATAAGTGAATCTAACGTAAAATCTCCGATTGTTTTCCTGTCAACCTTGTCTGGAGAACCTTTCTGAACCATCTTCCAATGTTCTATTGTCTGATAGTAATCAGTTATGATACTCTGACAGAATATAGTATCAAACTTAGCTTTGTATAAACCTTCATCTAGGTTCATAGTATGCTGTGAAAATACCATTGTGCAAAATATGCACATTGCAATTGTTGTGATTAATTTTCTCATTATTGTTCTTTTTGTTTATTTACAGCCGTTACCCATGCATGGTATAAGGCTCCGGCTATAAATGAATTAATTATTGATTCTTGATCTCCACCTTCTACTAAATCCATATAATATTCTAAAGCCACTCTGTTAAGTGGTTCATCTACTAGTTTGTCATTTATGTATTTATACCTCTCTTCTATAAGAGATAATCTATCTTTGGCTAATGCCTTCTCCTTAGTTAAGGTGGATTCAACACCTTTTTTCAATCTTTCTATTGCTAAACTCATATATTACTGTTTTAACTTACTTCTTATTTCATCAAGAGTTACTTGATTGATAAACTCACCGTTAAGGTAAATGTCTTTTAACTCACTATTTTGTACATCTTCCCAAGTAGCTTTATCTTTCAGTACTAAAGAACCATTTTCATCCTTTTTAACGCTTAATAATCCAGTAGCACTTTTCTTTGTACCATCATCTGTAATAGGGTCCTTAAATATCTCACGACATATAACATTTGGTACATTCATAGTGCCTATCTCACCAAAAGAGGTACCAACTTGTTCTGTGATTTCAATATAAGTAGCTTTCATTGCAAATCCGAATGTATCACGAGTATTATATTGGTATGTAAAAGATCCTACACCTAATACAATATTTGTAGAAGCAAAGCCCTTAGCTTCCAATCTTGCACATATTTGTTCAGCCCTTTCAATAGTTATTGAATCACCGTATATAGCACCTATATGTGAATCTAATACTTTATACCCCTGTTCATTTATAGTACCACCAAACACATCCCATAGTAATTCGATTACACCTTTATTGGCAGGTGTTACATCAATAGTTTCTTCACCATACACTTCATGGTTATTATTTAATTTTACCTTATAATATTTATTATCTGTGTAGTTTAAGACTATTCCATTTTCACCTACTTTATTTAGCACACCTTCAGTGAATCCTTGAACTCTCCATGCATCACCGCAAATAATATCAACTGGATCACTACTATCAGGTCTTATTACCAGCTTACCATCTCTTGCTAAAATTTCTTCTTTTAATGTAACAACGTGCTTAGTACATACATCCCATAAATTCCAAGTATCTGAAACTACAGATAATATCCCTGTTGGAAATTTATTTAAAAGTCTTCTAAAAGTACCTACCTCATCCTCCTTTCCACCGGCTGACATCACGCTATGTTCCGTAGCCATTACTGAACCTGCTACAAATCCATCTGCTCCGTAATACTTTCTAGCACCATGTATAACAGGAAGAGAATCGGAACCCAGAAATGATGTAACGTGACCTAATCCAGAGCTAATAGTAGCGTCTACTGAATCCATACCCCTCATTGAGAAGTCGTGTCCTTGCCAATCAATAAACCAAGCTCTTTCTTTATCTGTTTTTTCCATCCACTTGGTTAGTACTTTACGGTATTGATAAGCAATAGTAGCAGATGTCATTGGTTTCCATAACATGTTAGAAATAATTGTTTCTAAATAGTTAGTTATCCAACTAAACTCAGGATGAGTATTGTAGATAGTTAGTACAGGAATCTTTACTGGCACTAGTGTACCTTCTGATATACCTTTTATAGCAATAGGTAAATAACCCAAATCGTGTAACTTTTCAAAATGAGAAACATCATAGTCTGTTCCAAGATATAAAGATAATTCTTTCTTCATTTCACCACATACTTCATCTTTTGGTTTTGAGAAAAATTCTTTATCAAAAGCTTCATGTATTTGTTTTATAGTCATTTGTTGCCCAAATGAAACTACTTCTGTACAACCTTTTGGTGCGTATTTTAAACTCCTTGGAGTAAAATTTGAATAAACTAATGTTGTACCGTCTGGGTACATTAAATGGTGACCTACCTTATAAGCATCAGTCATTAATAATGGGTTCATAATTATATATTTTTAATTGTTTTAACTAATAAATCTAATTCTTGGTAAACTTGACATAATCCTGCTCTATCATCTAGTAAAACGTTGTAATATATTTTACCTGACTTACCTTTAAAGAAAGGAGGATTTTCATTAATACTATCATATAAAACCCCGTGGCTTGCTAAATGTTCTTTAATGAATTCTGTATTCTCATTTGCTGTAAAACAGATTAGATAACATCCTATTTCTTTCAAATCTTGAAGTAGCTTCATTACTTGGTAATAAGTCTCTCCTTTCTTATGAAAGTCATACACGGTGTTGTCAAAATCAAATGCCACTACTAGACTTCCATGTTGTATATACTCCTTCAACAACCTTAAATAAGATGCATTAGGTACTAAATATTCATCCATAATTATATATTTACAATTTTAATAATACCACTATCATAGCTTCTACAATAGCTATCTGAAGTGATTATTTCATCAAACATTCCTTCAAATACTTTACATCCTTTTGAGAAAATACCATGAGTTACAATTAAAGTAAGATGTGAAGGTTTAATTTGTGAAGCTATGCCTAAAAACGTACCCCCACCATCACAAATGTCATCCACTATTACACAATTACGACCTTCACATTTTTCTGGCTCTAAAACCTTAAGTGTAAGATTACCATTAGATAAATCTCTAGTTTTATTTACATAAACTACATCCACTAGATTCTTATTCCAATTTAAGTACTTACTTACTTTTTTAACTGCACCGGCATCTGGACATATCAATATAGAATCTTCTTGCACATAGCTATCTACAAGCTTCTTGTTATTAATATTAATAGAATTCTTTATAAGAGCTGTTGACACATCAGAATGTACATCGTGCAAATATACTTTATTAAATCCACATAGATTAATTAAATCTGAAATAACTTTTAAATCAAAGCTATCACCTGGTTGCATTATTCTATCAAACCTAGCAGCCATTAGGTAAGGTATATACAAGTTTTGCTTTTTAGCAAAAACATTATCAAGAGCATTAGATACTTCTAATAAATGAAGTACTGTTTGACTATTTAATAAAGACACTCTTACACTTACTTCATCACCTTCTTCTATGTTTTCTATATTAACATGAGGTTGATTGTCTGGGTATAATGTAAATTTTACATTTATTTGTTTGTTGATGTCAATTAATTTCATATTTACTATTTTTATTTCACTTTTATATATTCACTTCTTACTAAATAATCATATAGACTGTCTACATCCCAGTACTCAGCTTTCTTTGTCTCTTTATCCCAGCATATGGGATTCTGTTCAGTGTATTCCTTAGAGTTACGCATATACAAAAATTCACTTACATGATCCCAACCCCATACACCAAAAACTTCCTTCTCTAATAATTCTATTAAAGTATAATAAGACTCTTCATATGAAGATAAATCAATACCAAGCTTTTGAGCTTCCGTTGACTTTGCAAATATCCCTTTTGATAGATTTATATAATCTTTAAATCTCTGTTTCGTCATCTTTTTCTATTTGTTGTTTAAAATATTCTTCTATTAATTCTTGATAAGGTCTGTTTAATTTTTCTAAGGTCTTTCCTATTTCTATCAGCGAATAGTCAGGCCAATTTCCTGTACCATTAAAATTAAAATAATATAATCCATCTACATCTAGTAGAAACTGTCCTATTAAATGGTCATTGACCCAGTATACGTTGTATACCGCACTGTTTACTTGTTCAATTTTTACATACTCCATGACTTTATTTTATTTTTTAGGTATATTTTTTTCGTCTATATAAGTCCACCTATAATTACAATGTGACTTCCTTTTATTTTTACAACACTCTGCTATCGTTCTATGATTTGCGTTTTTTACGTTTCTTGAAGCTTCAGCAGAACTTTCCCAGTCTTTTAAAAAGACCCAATCCATAGACCATTGTTTCACACCCTTGAAAGTGTGTCTATACTTATCTTTATCTAGTTTTCTGCCCTTCAAAGCTTTACCTATTTTATCCTTATGCTCTTGAGATAAAGGTATTCCTAAATGTAACTTTGTCAGCATACTTTTATGTTCTTCTGTCATTTTATGTACCCTCTTTTTAGGTTTACCTTTTTGAACTTCACTCATCTTTCTTTTAGCCTCTTCTGTATGTTTAAATCCAGTAGCTTTAATTCTACATATTTCTGATTTAGTCTTACATATTTCCTCATACAATTTTATAGATACCTTATATCTATTATCTTTATTACAATCCACCATCAGTGCAATAGCAGCTCCTAATTTATGGTTATTAGGAAATAGTCTATGTAATATAAGATGACATAGAAAATGCTCTTTAGCAGTTAGTAAAACTATGTTAGGATGTCTTCTCCAACCAGTAACTAAACCATCCCCTCCCATACATTTAGGTATGATGTGGTGTGCCTCATAATAAATACCCTTACCTTTTTCTCTTTTTTCCATTTTACCTCTAGCTACTATCCTGTTGTAAATTTTTAGATAATCCATTCCGTTTATGATAATTTAATTTAGATCTATTATCACAAGCTTCTTTATTTTTCCAATAATACTTACGAAAAGCTGCTTTTCTAGCTTCTTTCTTTTCTTCTTCTGTATTGTACTTTTTAAGTCTGCCCATGATGTGTACTATAATAAATATCAGTATCGGTTAGTTTAATTATTTGTTTATTTTATATCTGTAATATACCTATGGACAAAACAGAATTGTAGGGTTATTTCTATGTATTGAACATTCAATATTCAACTTACTGAATTCCTGCATATTAAAAGATCTGGTGATTAGGTGATAACCATTCTTCGTTGGAATCTTAGCTATTACTTTAGGTCCTACAGGCTTAATATGATATAATTTATCTTCAATTGTAGTAGAAGGTTCAAAGTTATCAATATCCAAAATCCACTTCTTTTCCGGCTCACAAGTGTGTATTCCACAGACTGAATTATAGGCCTTTCTAACAGACTTAAAGTCCTTGTTCATAATAATATCAGTTACCTTTCTCAAGGTCTGAAAAGCAACAGATTCAAAAGAACATCTGTTTAAATTTATACAAACGCGTGCATTATGAAATTCAGCTAAACAAATCATTTCTGCTTTAAATCTATCTAAATCTTCTACAGATTTGATATAGTAAGACATCACCATTACACTGTTAGATTCTAGCTCAGGGTGTTCTTTTTTCCTTTTGAGCACCTGCACAAAATAAAACTCATCTTTACTATCGAAGCTCAGTAATTCTTTTATCAACTCAAAATTATCTATCATACAGCAAAGGTAATGTATTTTTATACATAAATAACATTTTCTATAAAAAGTTTGATATTTATTAATATAGTACTTATGTTAAAATCATTCAAATATAGAATATACCCTACAGAAGAACAGAAGATATTGATAAGTAAACATATCGGTAGCTGTAGATTTGTATATAATTTGATGCTTGAAACTAAACAAAGTGAATATGCTGCTACACAAACTAGCTTGAGTTGTTTTGATTTAATTAAAAGACTCCCTGAATTAAAGAAAGAGAAAGAATGGTTAAAAGAAGTTAACTCACAGTCATTACAACAGTCCATTCTAAACATGGATACTGCTTTCACTAATTTCTTTAAAGGAAAAGCTAATTTTCCTAAGTTCAAAAAGAAGACTTCTAATAACTCTTTTAACATACCTCAAGATGTTAGATTCAAAAATGATAAACTAATCATCCCCAAATTCAAAAAAGGGATTGACATAGTTTTACATAGAGAGTTAATAGGTACAATAAGACAAGCAACTATAAGTAAAACTCCTACTAATAAATACTTTGTTTCCATCTTATGTGAAACAGGAGAAGCAATTCCAACTAAACCTTTGGTAACTAAAGAAAATAGTGTAGGTGTTGATCTAGGAATTAAATCATTTCTTGTAACCTCTGAAGGGGATATAATTGATAATCCTAAATTTCTTAAAAAGAAACTTTCTAAGTTAAAATACTTACAACGTAAACATTCTAAAAAGAAAGGAAGGAGAACAAAATATAAGTTAGCTAAGTTACATGAGAAAGTAGCTAACCAACGTAAAGTCTTTTTACATAAGACTTCTACTATGTTAATCAAGAATCACGATAACATTTGCATAGAAGATTTAGCAGTATCTAACATGGTTAAGAACCACAACTTGGCACAATCAATTAGCGATTGTGGATGGGGTATGTTCAGAATCATGTTAGAATACAAAGCAGAATGGTATGGTAAAAACATCCTAAAGATAGGGAGATTTGAACCTAGTAGTAAAACCTGTTCTTGCTGTGGGTATATCAATAAAGAACTTACTTTAGATGTAAGGGAATGGGATTGTACTTGTGGTGTACACCATGACCGAGATATAAATGCTGCTATCAATATTAAAAACTTTTCTTTAAGAAATAACCTGTCTACGGAACATAGACTTAAAAATCATGACGAACTGTCTTCAATAGAAGAAGTGTTGACTCATGAAGCCTCACTACCGAAAGGTTAGAGGTAGTTCACTTTACTTCTTCAAAATTAATTTCTGTATCTACATCTGTATCCTCAAATAAAAGTTCAAAATTACCTTGAAGCATCTGTCTATACCTCCAAGCAAGCTTTCTAAATATTCGATCTTTTACCTTGCTATATACGTCATTCTTGTGTATGAACGGAGCCTCTTTTGTAATGGTACAAGTTAGATTTCCCTCCTCATCTCTGATAGCTTCTATTAAACCTGCATATTTAGGTACTTCTGAGCTTAATAGGAGACCTCTAGGAGCACAGTAATAGAATTTGTTAGGTATTACCTCCCATTCAGTTCCTTCGGCTAATAATTTATGTTTTAAAGGTTTTCCAGAAATGTCCTCTGAAAAGTCACTGCGACTTATTTTTATTTCAATTTCGGCTATATAATTGCTGTCGTAGACAGTTACAAAATCATTCTCAAAATTATCGTTAAAGACATACGCGTTGTTTAAATAACATTTGTGGGTCCGGTAGTAGTTAGCTAATGCTAATACAACCTCTTTAGTACCTATATCTCCCTTACTACCCTTTACTTTCTGGTAAATAGATTGCTTTATACGAGGTCTGTAGGTAGCCTCGCTTTCTTTCTCTTTGGAAAGTTTACTGAAATCTATAAGGAACCCCTTACTCATTAACCTAAGTATTGAGAGATGTTTATTGCAGCTTGTTTAGCTTGCTCTAATGTGGTTATTTCAATCTTTCCTCTTCTTCTGTAAGGGATGAAGTCTACTACCCCTTCAACATAATCTTTACTGAATTTATTTAAAAACTCTTCGTATTGTAATTGGTAGCCGACCCACTCCCATTCTTCAAAATCATCTTCTACTGGAATATACTTTTCATCAAATAATCTATCACCAATTTTGAATAACTGTCCAGCTCTATGAGAGTAACCATAGTAACCTTGTACAATAGTTCTATGACTGCACATTTGAATAGCTACACCTCTTGGATACTCATTACATACAAGAAGTTTATTTTTGAAATAAAACCATCCTCTAGAAGCATCTCCTATGTATTCTCCACTGTGAGACAGAAAACTATCATTTAATTCTAATTCGGATGATAGGATTGTATTCTTATCAGTGGGTTCAGTAGTTACTCTTAAATATTCACCATTTGAATCTAAATCTTCTGTCAACCACCATTTGTAAGTAGATATTTTACCCCCTGTATTTTGATTAATTAGATTAATTTTAAATTTGTCATAAGGATCCTTCTTATCTATTTTTACCCTTGATACCAGCTTGGTAAATCCTAAGTCTAGGTGTACTTTATTCAATTTACTTTTACTTACGTAGAAGGGATATTTCTCAAAAGTTAGGTAAGGTAATCCTCTGTAGACTGTGTGATTATTTATCATTTTTCTATTTTATAATTTGATAAGGGTAGTGTTGGATGATATTATCTTGCTTTACATTTTCTATGTAAAATTGATCTATAATTTGCTTCTTTTGTAGCTCTGTAGCACCTTTAGGCACCTTAACTTCAAACTCCTGTATTACAGGTTGTCTATAACCGTTATACCTCGTCTTGAATAATATTCTCATTTTTTAGAATTATTTTACCAGTATACTTCAAAGGTTTTCCTTTAAATACTAAGGATTGTTTTCTATCACTCCATACTGCATAACCTTCTTTACCTGATAAGAAGTCTTCAAAAGACAGTAATTCAGGCATTGTAAAAGGTTCTTCTAATTTTACTACTGAGTAGTAATCACCTTTAGTTATAATTATTTTAAATCCTCTTTTTAAGTATCCTCTCATATTATTTTAATTTTTAAATTATTTATCTACTGAATATAATTATTAAATAATTTTTTATTCTAATAGTAGTTTTTAATTTATTAAAAAGTATTAGTAAGTTATTAGTTACTACTTCTTACTACTTCTTACTACTTCTTACTACTTCTTACTACTTCTTACTACTTCTTACTACTTCTTACTACTTCTTACTACTTCTTACTACT
>Ga0208617_1000011_pt1 | contig 124375 bp, 102 predicted proteins | sample CryBogCBE06Nov07_FD_184581 | JGI IMG/M metagenome (GOLD analysis project Ga0208617, IMG submission 184581) | Freshwater microbial communities from Crystal Bog, Wisconsin, USA - CBE06Nov07 (SPAdes) (version 2) | ecosystem: Environmental > Aquatic > Freshwater > Lake | place: Crystal Bog...
GCATTGCTACACGTTTTGACAAAACAGCAGCCAGTTACCTTGGGCTCGTCCAAATCGCTGCAGTTCGATTGTGGGTCAGGAGTTTGTCAACATGACCTAGCTTATAACTGGGAACAGTTACAATCACAAAAATACAATAATATACTGAAATATATACGTTAAATTAAAATTTAAGAATATTCATGAATAAGAAAAAGGCGGACTTCGTCTCCGCCAATTTTCAGTTGCAAACCATCCATAGACGTCGATGAGCGTTGAACTTCCTTTTGGTTTCAAAGGGGTTTAGCAACGCCATGCGAACCACTGAGACTTCGCGGGCGCCGAAAATCAGTCTGCAAAGCCCCACAATCTCATTCCGAGCGAACCTCGGCAAGAATTGGTACGCATGGAAAACCGCTCTTATTTTCAATGTGTTGAAAATCCCGAGAAAACGTCCATTTTGAAATGTTCGACCCGCCCTCGAGATCGGAAACCAGTGATGGACAGGGCGGGGCATATCATTACGACAAGCAGAACTACGGCGCGTTTTCAGCAAAACATCGGCCCCCAGACGGTCACATGTGCCAGACGCTGATACTGTGTCGCTGCGACTGGCGTCTGCGCAACGAACTCTGCGGAAACTGCGCGTGGTCAGCAGCGACTAGCGACCGATCTCACCACGCGCCGCGGCGACGGCGCGCTCGCGCTGGGCCACCGTGATGGCCGGCGGCAATGGCGACTTCCCGAAGTACCCCTGCACGAAGGGCAGCTGGCGTTGACGCCCCATACGAACTCAACCGCCTGACCGACGACGTTGCGATTGATCTCTCGCACCATCCAGCTGTGATCCCGCGACGCGGCGATCTTGGCGCCCTCGGGATCGTTCGAGGCTAGGAAGAAGGCGTGGGGCGCTATCGGTAGAATGATGAATGCCTTCGGGTCAGGCACTAATCATAGCATAGAAGATCGGGACGACGCGCGGGCCCTTCAAGCCCCTCAAATTTCAAACTGAGCCACGGCCTCCTGCTCAATCAATACTGTACTGCTGGAGTTGCATTTTCAGGAGGGCGAGCGAATGATGCAGTTCCGGCAAGGATGGGATGCCCAGACATAACCGAATACCTGACTCCATGTCTGTTGCTTCCACCGTCACCGCGTCAGGCGGCGTCAGTAAAATACCCAGTTGCGACATGCTCTGTGTAAGATAATCCGCCTTTGATCGGGACATAGGTAACCAGACGTGAAAACTCTGTCCCGCAGGTTCCGTCATCCATGCAGCCAGATAGCTCCGCGCAATGGCGATGCGGCGCGCGGCCGACGATCCTATCGACGACATCATATGTTCGGCAGTGCCATCCGCGATCCATTGTTCCGCAACCATGCAGGAAAGCGGGGACACAGAAAGCCCCGATGCCTGCAGTGAAAGGAGCGCCCGCCGGAAAAATTGTGGTGGCAACAACAACATACCAATCCGCAAGCCCGGACAGAGACATTTTGACAAAGACGTAACATAAAGTGTCCGCTCAGGAGCCAGCTGCACCAATGATGGCAAATCGCGGCTTCTAACCATACCGTAAACATCGTCTTCAATGATCTGAATATTATAATGTCGACAAATTTCAACGATCTGCTGTCGCCGAACGAGCCCCATTGTGCTTGTGGTTGGGTTGTGAAGAGTCGGGGTTATGTAAAGTACAGTTGGCGGTCCACTTCCATTGGCAAGATAGGCATGCAGCGCCTCCGGCATTACCCCTTCCGCGTCGGTGGCGAGGCCCTTAAGTAAATAATTGCCAACGCGCCCCAGTATCAGCGCGCCGGGGTGGGTCAGGCGTTCGGTAAGAATGACACAACCGGGATCGCAGACGGCTGCAAAGGCGATAGCCAAAGCCTGCTGAGCGCCATTGGTAAGAAGGAGGTGTTCAGGGTTGGCCGCGATGCCCATGCCTTCAAGCCAGTTTGCCATCAGGCTGCGATGAACATCATGCCCGGCCGGGGGAGGGTAACTGAGAAACAGCAGTGAATCGAGCTTGCGCGCGGCCAAGGACAGCGTTTTTGAAAGTACGCGTTCGCTCAATATTGCCGGAGGAGCATTGACTGACAGGTCGATCATCGAAGGTGATGGCCGTTTGCGGTTGATAACGAAGGTGCCGCTGCCTTTGATGCTTTCTATCAAGCCACGCCGTTCCAGGGCCCTGTAGGCTTTCGTCACCGTACTGACGCCAATTTGCAAAGTCCAAGCCAGATCGCGTTGCGCAGGAAGGCGCGCGCCTGCGCCGATACGATCACCGAGAATGTCAGCTGCAAGTGCATCGATCAAACGCTCAGATGTTGGCGCGATTGTATCGACAAGATGGGGCTGCCACGGCGAGATCGTACGCATGTGCCTCAACTCCTAAATAGTGTCTTGATACACTATTTTTATAGCGCAATAGTTGATGGTTTGCTAGATATATTACAGTTGAAGATTGAGTATGATAAATGATAATAAAAATTAAATAACGTATATCATTTTTAAATACGTTTAATAATCATAATAATACATATTATAAATAGTATTAATTTTGTTGGTTAAAATTGTTGGTGAACAGGCGAAAAATCTACAGTTAGCCCAGAACTAAATGAGGTTTTGACACAATGGCTCAATCAGCAATACAGGAATTAACGCCCTATATGGCAGCTTACTCGAAGGAGTTCGCCGACTCCGGCAACATCAATTGGTTGCCATACACCATGTATTTTCATCCTTTTAAGTTTAAATCAAATATTGTTGCAACTGATAATTTTGGATTTAGATATTCCGAAGCCAGAGGGTTGCGCTATTCCGTTGGCACGCCAGCTTCATCAGAGCCAGTTAGACTGTTGGTTGGCAGCTCAACGGTGTTCGGAATCGGCGCAAGTGCGGATCGCCATACATTGGCATCGCGATTGACCGAAAACGACCCGCGCCCGGAATTCTGGATCAACTTTGGTGGTCGGAGCTTTAATTCGACACAGGATGAGCCACTCGTCGCAGCGCTCGCCCGCAGCCGTCTGGTTAGGCCCGGTGAGCCTGATCGCAGTCAGATTCTGGGCGGCCTCGTGCAACCTGACGGACGGATGTTCCGTGTCTTCACAGACAACGACCTTGCAGTTATCCGCCGCTGGATCGTTTCGCTACGAGCACCCGAGGCAGCCACAACAGTCAGGATTGAAGCACCCGGCATCAGTTCCAAGCCTCGCAGCTCCGCCAGCCAAATCGATGCAAAGGTAGGGCGCGGCTCCGATCTTATCGGCGAAGTGCCAGGCTCGGTCAGGCAGGCTTACACCTTGTTGCAAGGGCGCTCACTCGCGCCGAGAACTCGGGCTTTCGCGCTTGACTATTGTCGGTTTCGTCTGGAGGCTGGGCGTCGATCCATTGGCTTGACCGACCGCTCATTACCCGCTGAGTGGCAGCCGGGGAACCTGCGGCGCTGGCTGCTCGACAGACACGATCATGCCGGCACCGAATTTGAAAAATCCGTAGCCGGCGAACAGCCCGATCGAGAGACTGTAATTGATCAAACGCTGCAGCTGGCACCGCTTACTCTCATCGACGGGGCCTGGCTGCAAGGATTTACCGACGTGACGCTTGCCGCAACACGCGTCGGTGCCCCACTGTTTCAAACATACTGGGATGAACTTGGCAACGGTGATATCACCATCAATCATCCCAAGATCTATCGTGATCTCTTGAGAAGCATGGGGTTTGACTTGGCCCCGACAGGTTCGCCGGCCTTCGCCAACGATCGGCGTTTGCGTGACTCCTCATTCTTTCTGCCAGTATTCTGGCTATGCCTCGGTAAATTGCCTGTGACGATGCGGCCAGAAATCCTCGGTCTCAATTTGGCAATGGAATTGTCCGGTGTCGGCGGCAGCTACAGGGCCGCGCGGCGCTTCTTGAAGCTGCATGGTTTCTCAACCCAGTTCGTTGATCTCCATAACACGATTGACAATGTTGCGACTGGCCATGCCGCCTGGGCTGCCGATGCAATCGACGCCCATCTCACTGAGGTGGGCGATGTCGTCGATCTTGACCAGGAATGGGGTCGGGTCCGAGCCGGCTTCGAGGCGCTTGCTCCCATCGTGCGGCGTGAGAGCGAATTGGACTATTTTGCCCATGTGCGTCCCGTTCAGGCGGCTGGTCCCGTTCTCAGTCACATGCCAATGCCCATGGCCGCGGTGCAGGCATCACGCTCCCCCTCCCCCTCCACATCGGCCGATTCAAGCGCAGGAGTTCTGCATGCGTGACTATCGATTGGGTATTTCGGCTTATTATCACGACAGCGCCGCCGCCCTTGTCGCGGACGGCATTGTCGTTGCCGCAGCGCAGGAAGAACGGTTCACACGGCGTCGCCATGACTCCTCCTTTCCCGCCAGTGCCATCCGCTATTGCCTGGCGGAGGCGAAAATCAAATTGTCCGATCTTGCCTCCGTAATCTATTATGAAGATCCCGCGTTGAAGTTCCGACGCACCCTGTCGTCCTTTTGCAGCGCGGGGCCGCGCGGCGCGCCCGCCTTCATCCGGCTTTTGCCTGAATGGCTGGGACACAAGCGTAACGCCTTATCGCAAATCAATGCAGGCTTGGCCGCGATGGATCTGGGCCAGGCTCCTGCGGCTCAGTGTGTCCCGCATCACCTGTCGCATGCTGCATCGGCCTTTTACCCCTCACCGTTCGATCAGGCAGCTGTGCTGTGCATTGACGGCGTTGGAGAGTGGCATTCGACCACGATCTGGAGAGGCGACGGTGACCATCTCGATCTCGTCAATTCCATCTCCTATCCCCATTCGATCGGACTTCTGTATTCAGCTTTCACCGCATTTTGCGGATTTAAAGTAGATTCAGGCGAATATAAATTGATGGGACTGGCACCTTATGGCGAGCCTGTTTATGCCGATCTCATCAAAGACCGCTATATACATTTACGGTCGGATGGGTCCTATTCGCTTGATCTCTCACAATTTGAATTTCTCTGGGGTGAGCGGATGGTAGGTGCCGCATTCGAGCGACAATTTGGCTCCGCCCGCCGACCGGAAGCGCCTTCCAGATAATAAAAACTTTATAAAATAACCTGAGGCCTAGAATCCATATGAATAGATTCATCATCAGCATCATCTATTTTACAATAATAATTCCGATTTGGCTTTGGCGCCGCAGCTTTGGTGGGACACGGTTTGAACGATCGTTTCATCGTCGTTCATCCACTTGGGATCATCCTGTTAAACACATGTCCTAAAACTGCGCAAAAGCCGAGGCCCATATGTCGCACCTCATCTACAAAACCCTGACGTCGACACCGATCGAGATCGTCGGCGGTGACGGTACCTGGCTGCATGCTAAGAATGGACGGCGCATTCTCGATACCTGCGGCGGCGTAGTGGTTTCGGCCCTTGGCCATCGTCATCCAGGCATGCGCGAGGCGATGATTCGTGCAGCTGATGAGATTGCCTGGGTGCACGCGGGCAGTTTCACAACCCCGGCAGCTGAAGAGCTGGCAGATTTCCTCATTTCCCGGTCAGGCGGACTGTCGCATTTGCAGTTTCTGTCCGGCGGTTCGGAGGCAATCGAATTGGCCCTGAAGGTCTCACTACAATATCATCATGAGCGCGGTGAACCGGAGCGGTGCCTGTTTATAGCACGCCGCCAAAGCTATCACGGATCAACGCTTGGTACGCTAGCGGTCTCCGGCAATCGAGATCGTCGGTCGATATTTGAACCGGTGCTCAGGCCGGTCACATTCGTTTCGCCCTGTAATGCCTATCGCGATATGCGCTCCGACGAGACAGAGGAGATTTATGTCGCCCGGCTCGCCGCTGAGTTGGATAGTGCGATCCGCGCCGCAGGACCGGGGCGCGTCGCCGCCTTCCTGGCGGAGCCAGTCGTTGGGTCTACAAATGGTGCCGTGCCGGCCGTGCCAGGATATTTCAAGGCCATGCGTGCGGTCTGCGATCATTATGGCGTGCTGCTGATTCTTGATGACGTGATGTCGGGCATGGGGCGCAGCGGATCCCTTTTCAGCCATCTCGACGATGGCATTTGCCCGGATATTGTTGCAATCGGCAAAGGCTTGGCCGCCGGATACCAGCCAATCTCGGCCTATTTGGTTGCGCAACATATTCATGCCGCAATCGCGAAAAGATCAGGTGTGCTGCGCAACGGACAGACGCATGTCAATCATCCTTATGCCTGCGCGGTTGCCTTGGCCGCACAGAAGATCGTGGAACAAGACGGTCTTCTCGCCGCTGGCCACGCACGTGGCGCACAACTGCTTGACGGGCTGGCGGATATATTCGCCGAACATCCCTACGTCGGCAACATACGCGGCCGCGGATCCTTCATCGGAGTTGAACTCGTGGCCGATCGCGACACTAAAGCCCCACTCAATGACAGTGGCGAATTGGTCGGCGCGTTGAAACGAGCGGCGCTGGCAAGAGACCTCCTCATTTACCCTGGATCGGGTACGGCCGATGGCGTGAGCGGCCATCATATCCTGTTTGCGCCTCCCTTTGTCGCCACACCGTCCGACATCGCCCAAATGGTTGAGCGATTTGCTCAGGTGATGCGCGACATTCACTCACTGCTTAAAGCCTCAGCAATAAACCGCCAGACCGCCGCCTGATGCAGAATTGTAGAGCCGTCAATAGAAGTCACCGCCGATAATTCGGTTTAGAATTCAACACTATCAGCCGGATATCGCGCTCAAGCCATTCGTCTAATCCCCTCACTTTAGGATATACCATGCTCTTGTATTCGTCTGTGCTCGTTGCAGTTTCAACCTACATGGTTGGTGCCATCAGTCCCGGAGCTGGCAATATGACAATCATGGCAACGGCCATGCAGCATGGGCGTCAAGCAGGTCTCATCACGGCCTTGGGTGTAATTTGCGGCTCGGTCGTGTGGGGTATTATCGCCGGGTTAGGTTTTGCAGCTGTTATACAAAATTTTACTTCCAGCATATTGATCATCAGAATCGTCGGTGGCGTCTACTTGCTTTGGCTTGCCGCTCGAGCTTTCACCGAAATCTGGCAACCTAAACCTCTCGCACAAGCCTCGGCTCAGCAGAAATTAAACACTAATTTATTCCTTCGTGGGCTCGGAATACACATGATGAACCCGAAAGTTATGCTCGTGTGGTTGGCAACGATCTCGCTCGGCATCACACCAGCAGCCCTACCATTCTCAAGTATTATTATTGTTTTATTCTGCGCTATTATTGGATTTATTGTTTATTCCGCATACGCATTCGTGTTTTCAACGCAAATTGCAATTAATTTTTACTTAAAAAAACGAAGATATATTAATATTTTTATGTGCATATTTTATAGCATTATCGGTATCAGGCTAATATTACTTACATAATAAATCGAAATACCAAATAAATACGAAATTATACACTCAGAACGGAGATTTTATCATGCGTCAGGCTACAGCAATGCTCCACGGCGGGCAGCAACGTTCATCTTTCAGGGAGACGTCGGAAGCTATTTATATGACGCAAGGTTTTGTCTACGACAGCGCTGAGGCGGCTGAAGCTCGCTTCCTAGGCACCAATTCAGGTTACATGTACACGCGTTACGCGAACCCCAATTCTGACAGTCTCGAACGCAAAATGTGCTTACTTGAGGGTGCGGAGGATGCCAGAGCGGTGGGCAGCGGCATGGCGGCAATTAGCGCGGCCATCCTTTGCCAGGTCAAGGCTGGTGATCATGTGATCGCAGGACGAGCGCTTTTTGGTTCATGCCGCTGGTTGCTCGAGAATGTTCTCCCACGCTTCGGTGTGATGGTCGATTTTGTCGACGGAACCAAATCCTCTGAATGGCTCGCTGCAATTCGCCCCCAAACAAAGCTTTTTTACATTGAGAGCCCGGCAAATCCCACCCTGCAGGTCACAGACATCAGGAATGTTGTGAATATTGCCAATACAATAGGTGCAAAAGTTATTGTTGATAATGTTTTTGCAACTCCGATTTACCAGAAACCACTAGAACTTGGAGCCCATATTGTCGTCTATTCTGCAACAAAGCACATTGACGGTCAGGGGCGCTGTCTTGGAGGGGTCATTCTGGCTCGTCAAAAGGAGTGGATCGATGAATTTTTGCATGACTATCTGAAGCATACGGGCCCGACACTGTCACCCTTCAATGGATGGCTCTTGTCTAAAGGGCTTGAAACTATGCCGCTAAGGGTTCGACATCAAACAACCAGCGCGGCACGTATCGCCGATTTTCTTGCTGATCATCCTGCCGTTGCGCATGTTATTTATCCCGGTCGTGAAGATCATCCGCAAGCAGATGTCGTGCGGCGTCAGATGACTGGAGGCTCCACAATGATTTCCATCGATCTGAAGGGAGGACGGGAGGCTGCATTTTCCTTTGTCAACGCTCTTCGGTTTTTCACGCTCTCCACAAGCTTAGGAGATGCGAAAAGCCTTATAACACATCCGGAAACGACCACCCATCGCGGGGTTCCTCCAACCGCGCGCGCAGGTCTTGGCATTGGCGCCGGAACACTCAGGCTTTCAATCGGCTTAGAGGATGCTGATGACCTGATAGAAGATATTGAATTGGCCTTGAGCCGAACTGGCTAAGGTTGCTGTGGCCAGCGCCCTACGCCTTTGCTCTGTCACACTCATATAAAACGGAGTTGATGTCATGATTGAAATACCGCGCGCGCCTAATCCCGTTCGCAACAAGGATAAGGTCCTGCTTTCGATCTGCACCATGGATTGGTGTGATTACGGTGTTATATATTCTCGGGAAGTATTTGAGAATATTGACGTGTTATTGTGGGATCCGGGCGACCCGCATCCTGCGATAACGGATGAATGGGAGGGCGATTGGATCATATCCTATCGCGGCGACTATATATTTCCTGAGAGCGTCTACCGGCGGGCGCACAAGGGTGCGATTAATTTCCACCCCGCTCCGCCTCGCTATCGTGGACTGGGCAGCCAGCACTACGCGATCTATCGGGGTGATGAGACTTATGGCTCAACTTGTCACCATTTGGCCAAATCGGTCGACACGGGTGACATTATTGATGTCGCCGAGTTCAAGATCGCGCCGGGCATCAGTGCGTCAACACTGCGATTACATGTCGGCACCGCCTGCTTGTCGCAATACCTGATGATCCTGACCGACTACATCTTGCCGGGCAAGGCGCTGCCTCGTTCCGAACAGCATTGGGGCGACCGCCTCTATAAACAGTCGGAAATCAACGAATGGTTAGACTATATGCGTGCGAACGAGCCCGAACATCGGTGCCTCCGTTAGCAATCGACAGTGACCAGCCCTGGTCTTGATGGTGAGATCAGGCAACAACCCGAAGGAGATGCCATTGCTTCCGATTGATCACCTTTTGGTTGCCTATAGTGCCTATCTTATTGGCACTGCCACACCAGGACCAGGCAACCTGTCCATCATGGCTACCTCACTTAGGCAGGGACGTCCGGCTGGAATGGCCATGGCCTGCGGTATTATCACCGGCTCCCAATGTTGGGGCATAAGTGCGGCGATCGGGCTTGGTGCTGTGATGGTGGCGCTGCCGTCGACATTCCTCGTCCTGCGCATTGTCGGCGGACTTTATCTGCTTTGGCTCGGAGTTCGCGCCGCTCGTCAGGTTTTTAACGGCGCAGGCCCTCGCATGCCTATCTCAGTCGAGACGCCACGAGCTACCGCCCTCTGGCCACACTATCTTCGCGGCTTCGGCATTCATATAACCAATCCCAAGGCCATCCTTGTCTAGATGACCACAATCACGTTAGGTTTGCCGGGCAATACTGCGCCCTGGGCAGGCTTTGCCGTTGTCGCAGGCTGTTTAATCATTGGCTTTATTGTCTTTTCCTCCTATGCTTTGGTATTTTCGAGCGTGCAGGTTGTCCAAGTCTATGCGCGCATTCAGCGATGGGTTAGCGGCGGCATGGCGATTTTTTTTGTATCTGCCGGGTTGGCGCTCATTCTGTCTCGCGTCTAGAACCCTCTGAGATGGTGATGTTGTCACTTTCATCGAACGATCTGAGGGAACTGACAGCTTGGAGGCATAAGCTGCATCAGCAGCCCGAAATCTCAGGCAATGAAGTGCGGACGGCGGCGGAAGTGGCGGACTATCTTGCGCGAACAAAGCCCGACGATGTGATCACAGAGATCGGCGGTGCTGGCCTCGCGATCGTCTATAATGGCAGTGCACCGGGTCCGACCATTCTTCTGCGGGCTGAACTGGACGCCTTGCCGATCGAGGAGCGAACATCGAAGCCTTATCGCTCGGCAGAAACGGGCAAGGCCCATCTTTGCGGCCATGACGGACATATGGCCAGCCTGGCGGCCATAGCATATCTCCTTGGCCGTCGGCGACCGCGCTCTGGCCGGGTTGTGCTCCTGTTTCAGCCTGCAGAAGAGACCGGCGTCGGAGCTGCGGCGGTAATCACTGATCCGAAATTTGCTGCAATTACTCCACAAATGGCCTTTGCTTATCATAACTTGCCGGGACTGCCGCTCGGCCATGCCTTGCTCGCGGCAGGATGCGTCTGTTGCGCCTCCGTTGGCCTTCGGATCCAATTAACGGGTAGCACCTCACATGCGTCCAGCCCGGAGGATGCGATTTCACCAATCCATGCGCTAAGCCGACTCATGCTGCTGCTGAATGCGCTCGGTTCTGGTCAGGTGACTGATCCGGACTTTACACTGGCGACAGTGACGCATGTAAATATGGGAGATCCAACTTTCGGCATTACCCCCGGCAATGGCGTATTATTTGTAACATTAAGAGCGTCTGCCAATGAAAAATTGGCCCAATTATCGGCCACTGCTTCCAAAATGGCGCAACAGATTGCACGCGAGTACGGTTTGCACATAGAAATCTCCGAGCATGAAGCATTCGATGCATGTATGAACGCCCCTGAAGCCGTCACCTGTCTTGCCGCCGCATTGGCTGTAGAAAAAGTGCCCTGTAAAGCGGCAGGTCTGCCAGTCCGCTTTTCCGAAGACTTCGGCCGCTTCGGCCGAACAATTCCTTCAGCAATACTGTTTCTGGGCTCAGGCGAATTCTCTCCAAATTTGCATAGTCCCTCTTATGATTTTCCCGATACTCTGATCGCCATCGCGGCGCGTATCTTCAGCCGCCTCATATTCAATCTACTCAAGTGAGGCGATCAAAAATCAAGATCCGGCACTGAAGCTCCAATGAACAGGACTTTCCGCCTGATTTCTCCCGGATTTTCCGGATGATTTACTATTGATAAGAATTTTTCTATAATTTGTCATAGAACATCGCATCGGATGCCGGGGTGCTGGCATTCCGCAGACGTGATGATGCGCTTGGCTTGACCAAATGAACCGGACAGGTTCTCGCGGATAGCAGGACAGGCAAGAATGGCTGCCACGACGTCATCGCGCAGTTCTGGTAAGCTGTATTTGGGCGTCTCGTCGGTTGTGAGGGCGTAAAAGACGCGGATCGCCATGGCCATGATCCCGCGATGCGTTGAATTATTGGCGGGCGGTGACGAGAAAATCTTCTGTTTCGGCGCGCGTTTCTCAAAACAACAAGACATATATCCATTTTAAAGCGTTATTTTTCTCATTCACGCCCTATCCAGTGTGACCCTGCGCCTTTATGATGTCGGCATGTCACACAATTTTTCCCAGACCTCACGCCCGATTCAAGCCGGAGACCATCTCTTTCTGGTGGATGGCTCGTCCTATATTTTCCGCGCCTATCATGCCCTCCCCCCCTTAACACGCAAAAGCGACGGGATGCCGGTCGGCGCGGTGGCCGGCTTTTGCAATATGCTGTGGAAGCTGCTGCGGGAGGATATAGCGGGCGAAAAACCCACCCATCTCGCCGTGATTTTCGACCATTCGTCGGATACATTCCGCAATGACCTTTACGACCAGTATAAGGCCCACCGGCCGGAAGCGCCGGAGGATCTGCGCCCGCAATTTAGCCTGATCCGCGAGGCCACCCGCGCCTTTGATATTCCTGCGGTGGAGCAAAAGGGGTTCGAGGCGGATGACCTGATCGCCACCTATGCGCGACAGGCGCGCGAAGCGGGGGCCACTGTGCTGATTTTGGGTTCGGACAAAGACCTGATGCAGCTCGTGGGCAATGGCGTTTTTATGTATGACCCGATGAAGGACAAGCGCATTGGCCCGGATGAGGTGGCTGAGAAATTCGGTGTGCCGCCCGCGCGCGTGATTGATGTGCAATCGCTTGCCGGAGATTCGGTCGATAATATTCCCGGCGTGCCGGGCATCGGCATCAAAACCGCAGCACAACTCATTCATGAATATGGCGATCTGGACAGTCTGCTGGCCCGGGCCCACGAGATCAAACAGCCCAAGCGCCGCGAGGCTCTGATTGAAAATGCCGAAAAAGCCCGCCTGTCGCGTCTGCTGGTCACCCTGAAAGACGATGTGCCGGTGGAGACGGCGCTGGATCAGCTTGGCACGAGCGAGCCGGTGCCGGGCAAGCTGGTGACCTTTCTCAAAACGATGGAATTCACCACGCTCACCCGCCGCGTGGCGGAGGCCTATCGATTTGATGCAAGCTCGGTGGAGGTGGCCAAGACCGCGCCTACGGCGGCTGACCCGCCCGCCGATCTGCCCGCGCGCAGCGTAGCGTCCGATGACTTTTCGCCCCTCAATGTCGCTGCACAGAAAAAGGCCGAGGGCCTTGCCACACAAATCGACCGCAGCCTCTATGAAACGGTGCGCACCGCCGCAGATATGCAGCGCTGGATAGATCTGGCCTATGCAGCCGGACGGGTTGCGGTGGATACGGAAACCACCTCGCTGGATGCCATGCAGGCGGATCTGGTCGGCATATCCATGGCGGTTGCGGCGGGCAAAGCCTGTTACATCCCGCTGGGGCATAAATCGGCGGGTAGTGGCGACCTGTTTGGCGGCAATGACCTTGCCCCCGACCAGCTGGACGCCCGCACGGCCATTGCCCTGCTCAAGCCACTTCTGGAAGACCCTTGCGTGCTGAAAATTGGCCAGAATATGAAATATGATGCACTGGTGCTGGCCCAGCACGGCATTCATATTGCCCCCATTGATGATACGATGCTGCTCTCCTATGTGCTGGATGCCGGCAAAAACGGCCATGGCATGGATGAACTCTCGCAGCTTCACCTCAACCACACGCCGATTCCCTTTGCCGAAGTGGCGGGTTCGGGCAAGAATTTTATTGGTTTTGCCAAAGTGCCGATCGATAAGGCCACCGACTATGCCGCTGAGGATGCGGATGTCACCCTGCGGCTGTGGCAGGTGCTCAAACCGCGTCTTGCGGCTGAGCATATGACCACCGTTTATGAAACGCTGGAGCGCCCGCTGGTGGAAGTATTGACCCGGATGGAGCGGCGCGGCATTTCCATTGACCGTGCGATTCTCTCGCGTCTGTCCGGCGAATTTGCCCAGAAAATGGCCGGTCTGGAGGCAGAGGTGCAGGCGCTGGCGGGCGAAAACTTTAATCTGGCCTCGCCCAAACAGCTTGGTGATATTCTGTTTGGCAAAATGGGCCTGCCGGGCGGCACAAAAACCAAAACCGGTGCATGGTCCACCTCCGCCTCGGTGCTGGATGATCTGGCCGAGCAGGGCCATGAACTGGCCGCCCGCATTCTCGACTGGCGGCAGCTGGCCAAGCTCAAATCCACCTATACGGATGCCTTGCCCAATTTTGTCCACCCCCAAACGCAGCGGGTGCACACCTCCTTTGCGCTGGCCGCCACCACCACGGGGCGGCTGTCCTCCTCCGACCCGAATATTCAGAATATTCCGGTGCGCACAGAGGCGGGACGCAAAATCCGCACGGCCTTTGTCGCCACGCCCGGCCATAAGCTGATTTCAGCCGATTACAGCCAGATTGAGCTGCGTTTATTGGCGCATATTGCCGATATTCCGCAGCTGAAAAAAGCCTTTGCCGACAATCTCGACATTCACGCCATGACCGCCTCGGAAATGTTTGGTGTGCCGGTGGAAGGGATGCCCTCCGACGTGCGCCGCCGCGCCAAAGCGATTAATTTTGGCATTATTTACGGGATTTCGGCCTTTGGTCTGGCCAATCAACTGGGTATTGGCCGCGAGGAGGCGGGAAGCTATATCAAAAAATATTTCGAGCGCTTTCCCGCCATCCGCGATTATATGGAGGCCACCAAAAAAACCGCGCGTGAAAACGGTTATGTCACCACGATTTTTGGCCGCAAATGCTATTATCCGCGCATCACATCCAGCAATGCTGCCGAACGCGCCTTCAATGAGCGCGCCGCCATCAATGCGCCGATTCAGGGCTCGGCAGCGGATATTATCCGGCGGGCCATGGTGCGGATGGATGAGGCGCTGCTGGGTGCCCGCCTTTCAGCGCAAATGCTGTTGCAGGTGCATGACGAACTGATTTTTGAAGTGCCGGAGACAGAGATTGAAGCCACGCTCAAACTTGTGCAAAAGGTGATGATCGACGCGCCGCACCCCGCGCTGCACCTTTCCGTGCCTTTGCAGGTGGATGCCCGCGCGGCCCATAACTGGGACGAGGCCCATTGACCGAGGCGCTGAAAGCCAAAGCCAGTGCGCTGGGCTTTGATCTGTGCAAAATAACGGTGCCGGAAGCGGTGCCGCAGGCCGGCATACGCCTTGCCCAATGGCTTGAAAGCGGCGCGCAGGGCACAATGAACTGGATGGTAACTCATGCGGACCGGCGCAGCGACCCGAAGCGGCTCTGGCCAGAGGTGCGCAGTATCATCATGCTGGGCATGAATTATGGGCCGGAGCGCTATGAGGAGCCACCGTCTGTGGCCGGAAATATCTCTGTCTATGCCCGCCACCGGGATTATCATGATGTTATCAAGGGCAAACTCAAGCAGCTTGCGGGCTGGCTGGTGGCCCATGCGGGCGGTGACGTGAAGGTGTTTGTCGATACGGCCCCCGTGATGGAAAAGCCGCTGGCGCAGGCGGCGGGCTTGGGCTGGCAGGGCAAGCATACCAATCTGGTCTCGCAGGACTTTGGCTCCTGGCTGTTTCTGGGCTCTATTTTCACCACGCTGGCTCTGGAGCCAGACGCGCCCGCACATGACCATTGCGGCTCCTGCCGCGCCTGTCTGGAGGCCTGCCCCACCAATGCCTTCCCCGCGCCTTACCAGATTGATGCGCGGCGCTGCATTTCCTATCTGACCATCGAGCATAAAGGCCCGATCGACGTTGAATTGCGCGAGAAAATGGGCAATCGCATATATGGCTGCGATGCCTGCCTTGCCGCCTGCCCCTGGAACAAATTTGCTTCAGTGGCGCGCGAAATCAAACTTCAGGCGCGGGCGGATTTAACCGCGCCGCCACTGGCCGAGCTTGTTGCGCTGGATGATGCGGCGTTTCGTGTGAAATTTTCCGGCAATCCGGTCAAGCGGATCGGGCGGGATCGCTTCATCCGCAATGTGCTGATCGCCATTGGCAATTCCGGCGATGGGTCATTCCTGCCCGCAGTAGAGGCGCGTCTCCATGACGGCGCGCCGCTGGTGCGGGGCATGGCGGTCTGGGCGCTGGGCCGATTGTCCAAAGCGCGCGCGCTTGCGCTGCGGGCGCAAAATTTGCATGAGAGTGACGAAACTGTGCAGGCCGAATGGGCCGCATTGGACGGAATGTGAGATGAACCTGTTGATCTTTGGCCTTGGCTATACAACGCAGTTTTTTGTGCGGCAGTTTGGCGCGGAGTTTTCCTGCACAGGCACTGTGCGGAGTGCCGAGAAACAGGCGGCTTTGCAGGCGCAGGGCATCAATGCCCTAATGTTCAATGCACCGGAGGTTGAGGCTGCACTCGCCCGCGCCGATGTTGTACTGGTGTCGGCGCCGCCGCGCATCACAGACCCCACCCTACAGGCCTATGCTGCGGCGATAGCCAGTGCGCGCGCCAAAAAAATCATCTATCTTTCGACCATTGGCGTCTATGGCCATCAGGATGGCGGCTGGGTGGATGAAACAACCCCGCCGGAGCCCTATTCCGAGCGCTCCGCCATCCGTGCCAAGGTTGAGCAGCAATGGCTGAATTTAGGTGCGGATCACGGTAAAAATGTGCAGATTTTGCGCCTTGCCGGCATTTACGGGCCGGGACAAAATGCGCTGCATAATCTTAAATCCGGCACGGCGCGGCGTATTGTCAAGCCGGGACAGGTGTTCAACCGCATTCATGTCGGGGATATTGGCCGCGCAATTCTGGCCGCCATGGAAACCGGCCTGCCCAGCGGTATTTTCAATGTGACCGATGACGAACCTGCCCCGCCGCAGGATGTGGTCACCTTTGCAGCAGAGTTGCTGGGCGTGACACCGCCCCCCGAACAGGACTTTGCCACCGCGCCGATGAGCGAAATGGCGCGCAGCTTCTATTCCAAGAACCAGCGCGTCTCCAACCGCCGTCTGCGCGACATTTTAAAGGTGGATCTGGCCTATCCGACCTATCGTGAAGGAATAAGAGCTCTGTTTGAACAGGGTGAGGGGCGGTAAGGCCCTTGCGCCCAATGCCCCGCCACGCTCGCACCCGCAAAGCCATTAGGGTCTATTGCTTTTAGATGGAAACGTCTCCCTCTCCCCGCTGGCGGGGAGAGGGTGGGGTGAGGGGCATTTTTATGATTCCAAGCCCCTCATCTTGAGTCTTCTCGCCGTTCATCCTTCGAGACGGCCTGCGGCCTCCTCAGGATGACGGGGAGAAGGAACGCTCACACTGTGTCTCCACCTCAAAACATCATGCTCTAATTGGCAAAGCGGAAATGCAGCACATCGCCATCGGCCACGACATAATCCTTGCCTTCCAGCCGGAATTTGCCCGCCTCGCGCGCACCCGCCTCACCCTTAAACTGGATAAAATCCTCATAAGCGATGGTTTCAGCGCGGATATAGCCCTTTTCAAAGTCGGTATGAATCACACCCGCCGCCGCAGGACCCTTGGTGCCCTTTTCAATGGTCCAGGCACGGGCCTCCTTCGGGCCGACGGTGAAATAAGTGATCAGATGCAAAAGATTATAACCGGCGCGGATGCAGCGGTTCAATCCCGGCTCGGCCAGCCCCACCGCATCGAGATAATCGCGCTGGTCAGCCAACGGCAACACCGCAATTTCGCTTTCGATTTTGGCGGAGACCACCACAGCCACCGCGCCTTCTGCTGCTGCGCGCTGTTTCACCTGATCCGAAAAGGCATTGCCGCCATCCGCCGCGCTTTCCTCGACATTGCAGACATAGAGCACCGGCTTGGAGGACAAAAGGCCAAGACTGTTGAACAATTTGCGTTCTTCCGGAGCGGGCTGAACAAGACGGGCGGGCTTGCCCTCGCGCAGCAGCACAAGGCAGCGCTGCACCAGATCCAGCGTCTCTTTCGCCTCCTTATCGCCGCCCTTGGCGCGCTTTTCCAAAGCATTGAGGCGCTTTTCAAGGCTTTCCAGATCGGCGAGCATCAATTCGGTTTCGATAATGTCAATGTCATTGAGCGGCGCAATTTTGCCCTCGACATGGGTGATGTCGCCATCCTCGAAGCAGCGCACCACATGAGCAATGGCGTCACATTCGCGGATATTGGCGAGAAACTGGTTGCCCAGACCCTCACCCTTGGAGGCGCCGCGCACCAGACCGGCAATGTCGACAAAGGTCAGGCGGGTGGGGATAATTTCTTTTGAGTGGGAAATTTTCACCAGCTCGTCAAGACGGCTGTCCGGCACCGCCACGTCGCCCACATTCGGCTCAATGGTGCAGAAGGGATAATTGGCCGCCTGCGCCGCCGCTGTCTGCGTGAGGGCGTTGAAAAGAGTCGATTTGCCCACATTGGGCAGGCCGACGATACCGCATTTGAAACCCATGAAACTGATCCAGATGGTTGCTGAAAAGATTGATGCTGTCCTAGCCGGAAAAGCGCCAGATTGCGACTGATTTTTATGAATTTACGGCTTGGACATGTCCAGCGCCACCTTGCTGGCAAAGGTCATATCCTCGCCCTTCACCAGCAGCGGCACCTGCGCCACAATGGCATCACAAAGCCTGTTGACCCACAAGCGCTCATCGGGCTTGAAATCGCTCAAGACATGATGATGCACGAGGCTTTTGTCCCCCGGATGGCCAATGCCGAGGCGCACCCGCCGGTAATCATTGCCGCAGAGCGCCGAAATTGAACGCAGGCCATTGTGCCCCGCATTGCCGCCGCCCAGCTTCACGCGCAATTTGCCGTCCTCAAGGTCCAGCTCGTCATGAAACACCACCACATCCTTGAGCGGAATTTTCAAAAAGCGCATGGCCTCGCCCACCGAGCGGCCACTTTCATTCATGAAGGTTTCGGGTTTGAGCAGAATCACCCGCTCCCCCTCGATCTGCCCTTCGCTGACCTGTCCTGCATATTTGGCCTTAAAGGCCGGAAAACGAAAAGCCCGCGCCACAGCCTCAATCGCCAGAAAGCCGATATTATGCCGGTTGTGGCGATATTGCGAGCCGGGATTGCCAAGGCCAACGAAGAGAAGCATGAGGCACCTTGAAACAAATTCGCCCGCATGATGCGGGCGAAATGAATAAATATAGAAGAAGATTACTTCTTCTTGCCCTTTTCGGCAGCCGCGGCCTGCGGTGTCTCTGGCGCTGCGATCGGCGGCACGATGGTGGCCACAGTCGAGTCTTTTTCCTGACTGGTGGGTGTGCAGCCTGCTGGCAGCTTCAACGACGAGAAATGGATCGATTCGTTGAAATCATAAGCGGCGAGGTCAACCTCAATCGCGCTCGGGATATTATCCGCCGGCACGCGCATATTGATGGCATGGGCAACAATATTGAGCGAACCGCCCTTCTTGAGGCCGGGGCAAATGTCCTGATTGAGGAAATGCACAGGCACATCCACGCGCAGGGTTGAGCCCGGCTTCAGGCGCAGAAAGTCGATATGCTGCGGCGTGTCGCGCACAGGGTCAAGCTGGTAGTCACGCGGAATGACGCGCTGCTTCTTGCCATCGATTTCGATTTCGAAAATCGTGGTCAGAAAGTGACCGGCATAGATCAGCTTGTTGAGATTGCGATAGTCCAGTGTGATGGGCTCAGCGGCTTCACCGCCACCATAAATCACTGCTGGAATGCGACCTTCACGACGTGCACCACGGGCGGCCCCCTTGCCGGTCCCGGAGCGAGCCGTGGCCGCGAGTTGTTTGTACTCGGCCATGTTCTCTTTTCCTTATAAACATGCGTCCTCGCCTCCAGGGGTGTCTGAAGGGACGCTGACGGTTATTTATGCGAAAAGCGCGGAAAAGGCAAGCCACAGGCCGGAAAACAATGTGCCGCACAAAAAATGGCCCCCGATCTCTCGGGAGCCATCATCTGTTCACATAAAACCAGATTTAAACGGTGGGTGCAGGCTCCAGACCGCCATCCGCGGCAGGGCGCGGGCCGGAGGTCGGCACGGGCGAGGAGCGCACACCGGTTGACGGGCCGTCATCCGTGTCGCGGACAATCGGCTTGCCCGCCAGCAGATCACGCACCTCATCGCCGGTGAGGGTTTCATATTCCAGCAGGGCATTGGCCAGCGCGTGCAGCTCGTGCTCATGCTCTTTGAGAATGTGGCGGGCGGTCTGCTCGCCATCCTCAATCAGGCGGCGCACTTCGGCATCAATCAGATTGGCGGTTTCCTCGGACATATTCTGGCTCTGCGAGACAGAATGGCCCAGAAACACCTCCTGATTGTTGGCGCTGTAGCGCACGCGGCCCAGCTTTTCCGACATGCCCCATTGCGTCACCATGGCGCGGGCCATGCGGGTGGCCTGCTGAATATCGCCAGCGGCCCCATTCGAGACATTGTCAGCACCAAACACCAGGAGTTCCGCCTCGCGTCCGCCAAAGGTCATGGCAATATTCGAAGTGCAATATTGAATGGTATAGCCGATGCGGTTTTCTTCCGGCAGCATCATGGTCAGGCCACCTGCCGCACCGCGCGGGATGATGGTGACCTTATGCAGCGGGTCGATTTTCGGCACATGCAGGCCCACAATCGCATGGCCGGCCTCATGATAGGCCACCAGCTTGTTGGTTTCCTCGGTGCGCACCGCCGATTTACGCTCGGCGCCCATCATCACCTTGTCCTTGGCATCCTCAAACTCGGCCTGTGTCACCACACGCTTGTTGCGGCGGGCGGCCAGCAGCGCGCCCTCATTGATCAGGTTCATGAGATCGGCCCCCGAGAAGCCGGGTGTGCCGCGCGCCAGAACCTTGAGGTTGACATCGGGGGCCAGCGGCACCTTGCGGGCATGCACCCGCAAAATCTTCTCACGGCCCAGCACATCAGGGTTTGGCACCATGATCTGGCGGTCAAAACGGCCAGGACGCAACAAGGCAGGGTCAAGCACATCGGCGCGGTTGGTCGCCGCGATGATGATAATGCCCTCATTCTGCTCGAAGCCATCCATCTCAACAAGAAGCTGGTTCAGGGTCTGCTCGCGCTCGTCATTGCCACCACCAAGACCGGCGCCGCGATGACGGCCGACCGCGTCGATTTCGTCGATGAAAATAATGCAGGGTGCATTTTTCTTGGCCTGCTCGAACATGTCACGCACACGGCTGGCGCCGACACCCACGAACATTTCGACAAAGTCAGAGCCGGAAATGGTGAAGAAGGGCACATTGGCCTCGCCCGCCACAGCGCGCGCGGTCAGGGTTTTACCGGTGCCGGGAGGGCCGACGAGCAGCACACCGCGCGGAATACGCCCGCCCAGACGCTGGAATTTCTGCGGATCACGCAAAAATTCAACAATTTCCTGCAAATCTTCCTTGGCTTCGTCAATACCAGCCACATCCTCAAAGGTGACGCGGCCATGTGCCTCGGTGAGCAGCTTAGCCTTGGATTTGCCAAAACCCATGGCTTTATTGCCACCGCCCTGCATCTGGCGTGACATGAACACCCAGAACCCGATCAGTGCCAGAATGGGCAAGGCATTGCCCAGAAGATAAACCAGCCATGAGCTGCCCTCAGAAGGGGCTTTGGCGGTGATGGATACATTTTTGGCATAGAGCCTGTCCGCCAAACCATTGGTCTGAAGCGGTGCGACAGTGCTGAACGAGCGCCCATCCTGAAAATGGCCGGCAATGTCCTGCCCTGTGAGGGTCACATCACGGATGTGCCCCTGATCAACATCAGAAAGCAACTGGCTATAGGGAATCTCCTGCGCCGACTGACGCTGGCCACTGTTCTGAAACACTGTGAACAATGCCATCAGGAGAACGGCAATCACCACCCAAAGGGCAAAGTTCCGAATGGTCGGGTTCATGAAAAACCTGCAACATGGTTTAAGATTTCACGCTTCGCCAGAACGGCCGCACAAAACCAATTCTTTATTTAAGCATCAAGAGCCTGTTTGCCAAGAGACAGACGAAAATCTCTCGCAAGACATGCAGCTCAAAGCCCTGCCACTGTGGCATAACACTCTTTCAATTTCGTTTCACTCCACGCCGCCTGTGCCCCGCAGGCTCGATTCGCACGGTCGAAACGCCATTAAACGCAAAAATAAACTGACCGAGGCTGCGTCGAAACGACACTCCCGCAGCAAGCGCAAGGCTGAGTTCTGCCGCATAGCGCTCAATACGTTCCAGCCTTTGCCATTCCTGCGGCGCGAAAACCTCCAGCGCCCGCTGGATTGCCCGTTCCATCAGCAGAACGGGCCTGTCCGCCAGTGGCCGCATATTCAGTTCAAGATATTCCGACGTTTCTTTCAGCACCATATCCGGCCACAGTCCGTCGAGACAGGCGTCCACCACAGCGTCAGCCTTGGCCATGCGCGCGCCAAGCCGGTTGAGAGACGCAGCCGTCAGGCCTTCCGCAGCCAGCAGGGGCAGCAGGCGGCGCATCCGCGCGCGGGCATAGCGCGGGTTCACATTTGACGGATCCTCGACAAAACTCCAGTGATGGGCGCGGCATGTTGCAATCAGCCGTGTTTTGGCGACATGCAGCAGCGGGCGGTCATGCTGCACGGCCCCGCGCATAATGGTGGCCTGCATACCAGCCAAACCGGAGAGGCCCGACCCGCGCAGCAGGCGGAATAAAATCGTTTCGGCTTGATCATCCGCTGTATGGGCGGTGAGGACAATGGCATCAAGGGTCTGCGCCAGCTGCGTTAAAAGCTGGTAGCGCGCTGTGCGGGCGGCGTCCTGAATAGCGGTTTCCGGCTTCGGACCGGTCCAATGCAAAATATGGTGAGGCAAGTCAAAATCTGCCGCCATGCGGGCCACCTGCTCGGCCTCGCCTTGTGATTCAGCGCGCAGGCCATGGTCAACAGTGGCCACCCTTATATGACCAGCGTGGCGCACATGGTCACGCCACAAGGCCGCCATGCCCATCATGGCCACAGAATCAGGCCCGCCGGATACGGCCAGCAGCAGGGTTTTCTGGGCATAAGGCGCTAAGATCTGACAGATTTCGTCAAGTGACAGACTGTCCGCACCTGCACCCGTGCTGATCTGCCTGCGGGGTGTCAGCATTTATTTTTGGTGATGTCACGCTCCGCACCATGTTTGACCGTGACGGACGCATTCGGATATTTGCGGCTAATTTCCTGAAAGGTCGCACAGGCCTGTTCATGCGCATCCAGCGCAATCAGAGCCTCACCCAGCCGCAGCATGGCCTCCGGCGCGCGCGGCGCAGTGGCATAATCTGTCGAAATTTTCAAATATTGCTCTGCGGCATCCCGCGGGCGGCTGCGCTGGGCAAAGGTCTCGCCAAGGCCGAACATCGCGTCCGGCACCAGCTTGTCCTTCGGATGTTTGGCGATAAAGGCGCGGAATGCATTTTCGGCATCGGGATATTGTCCCTGTTTGAGAAAATTCACGCCCAGCTCATATTCATCACGCGGATTTGCCGCACCGGCATCGGCAATAATAGTGCCGCCGACCGTGGTCTGCACAGCGGGTTTGCCAAGATCAAGCGGCGCGCCATTGTCCTTGGGCAAAGCCAGACCCGGTGCCGGGCCAATGCCAAGCGCGCGCGGCGCACCCGGCGCATTGGGCTGGCTGGCGGGATCAAACGCATCACTGCGTTTTGCCGGCGTGGCGGGCGGCGTGGTTGTGGCCAGAGCGGCCGGGCGGCCCGCATCGGTTGCTGCAAGCGGCGGGGCCTGAGCCGCAGGCGCCTGCCCCTGCGCATCCTGCAACTTGCGCACGGCATCCTGCAACTGCCTGTTTTGAAACTGTAATTGTTCAATCTGGCCATTCATCATGCGCAAAGTGCTCTCCAGCCGGTCAATGCGCAATACAACGGTGGACTCATCCTGCTGGGCCGGGTCTGCCTCCAGCGGATCGGACGGCAATGTGGCGGGCGGACGCAGGCTTTGTGCGGCCAGCGGCCCGGTCAAAACGATAAGCGCGATGAAAGCTGCCCCGAATTTATAAAATGCCATGCACATGCCCCATTTATTCACAAGGCATTTACTGTAGCATGAGTGTGCCAAAATTGTGATGCGGGATTCTGCGTCTGACAATAAAAAACCGGCGCGGTGAAGCGCCGGTTAAGTTGGGGGGTCATATATAAGCGAAGATCAGCTGTTGCCGCCATTGAGCACGGTGACCGCGCGGCGATTTTGCGACCAGCAGGAAATATCGTTGCAGGTGGCCACTGGCCGCTCCTTGCCATAGCTGACTGTTTTGATGCGGGAGGCCGAAATCCCCTTTGAAATCAGATAGGCCTTGACCGACTCAGCACGGCGGGCCCCCAGTGCAAAGTTATATTCACGGGTGCCGCGCTCGTCGGCATGGCCCTCAACGGTAAAGGCATAATTGCCATATTGCGACAACCAGCGCGCCTGCTTGTCCAGCGTGGCCTGACCGGCCGAATCAATTTCGGTCTGGTCGGATTCAAAGAACACGCGGTCGCCCACATTGACGCTGAAGTCCTGAATGGAGCCGGGCACCGCAGCGCGGCCATTCAGGCCACTGGCGCCAATGCCATTGGCCATGGACTCATCATTGGGGTTTTTGGCACAGGCGGTCACGGCCAGAGCCACACACAACACGCCGATAAGGCGCAGATTGCGGCCTATAGGTGAAAAATTCATTCCGCTACTCCTCGATCAATTCCGTTGGGCCTCAGCCCCATATGAAACAGGGTTACTGCACTTAAGGTTAATATAAGGTTCCGGAAACCATATCCGGTCACCGTTTATTGGCCATGATTTTGACGCCATCCGAATATGCTTAACACATGGTTAAGGCCCGTATTATGGCAAGAGGCAAAAATGTTCACTCTGGCGTAAACGTCAGTTCAGCAGCGGGCTCCATGTTGGGTCGGAACCATAGGCCGGTGTCGGCACCGGAAATTCACCCCGACCGAACACATCCACCATGAACAGTTTTGCGCCCGCAGCACCGCCCGGATCGCGGAAAAACATCACATAAAGGCCATTGGGCGCCCATGTCGGCCCTTCGTTATGGTAGCCTTCGGTTAAAATGCGCTCGCCGGAGCCGTCGGGTTTCATGACACCGATGGCAAAAGAACCGGCCTTCTGGCGGGTAAAGGCAATATAATCACCCCGCGGCGACCAGACCGGCGTTGAATACCGCCCCTCGCCGAAAGATATGCGCTGCGCTTCGCCGCCTTCGGCATTCATCACATAAATCTGCTGGCTGCCGCCGCGATCCGATTCAAACACAATCTTCGAGCCGTCGGGCGAATAGGAGGGCGACGTGTCAATGGCCGGCGTATTGGTGAGCCGTGTGGTGGTGCGCGAGCGCAAATCCATCGTAAAGAGATTGGACGCCTCGCCCTGACTGAGACTCATCACAATTTTCTGGCCGTCGGGCGAAAAGCGCGGCGAGAAGGTCATGCCCGGGAAATTGCCCACCACCTCACGCTGGCCGGTTTCAATATTCAACAGAAACACCCGTGCCTCGCCCTCATTAAAGGCCATATAGGTCAGTTCCTGCGCCGTGGGCGAGAAGCGCGGCGTCACCACAAGATCAGAACCTTTGGTGAGATAGCGCAAACCCGCACCATCCTGATCCATGATGGCGAGACGCTTCACCCGTTTTTCCTTCGGGCCGGTTTCATCAACAAACACAATCCGTGTATCGAAAAAGCCCTTCTCACCAGTGATTCGGGTGAAAATCGCATCCGAGATTATATGGGCCACCCGCCGCCAGTTGTTGACATCGGCAAAATATTCCTGCCCGGCCACCTGAGAGCCGGAGCTGACATCCCAAAGCCGGAAGCTGGCTTTCAGACGCCCGTCCGCCTGACGGGCAATGCGCCCGGTCACCACATATTGCGCATTCACGGCGCGGAATGCGTCCATGTTCGGGGGCGAATCCGGATTCACAGCACCGGTAGCACCCGCCTGCACGGGGGCAAGAAACACCGAGCGCTGGAAATTATTGGTGATGACCTGCGTGAGATTTGCACCCTGATCGCCCTCACCCATAAAATTCGTGACCGCAATGGTCACAGGGCGGAAACTGGAACCGCCCTTCACAATCACCTGATTGTCCGCAGCCGGTGCCATGCTGGTCATACCAGCAAAAACCACCAGCACCAGAGCTGTTAAACGTAAGAGAAATGGCATAGCGCAGACTCCGGAAACAAACGATTTTGAATCAACATATATATGAAAATAATGTGATCTTTCATTACTGATCGTCCGGATCAAACGAAATCACACTATTTTTCCACTCATTGTAAAACGCCTGAAAATGCGGCGGTATTTTCATCGGGTTGCATTCAGGGTTTTTAACCGCGTCTAGCGCGCTTTTGGCCAGCGCATTGAAGGCCAGATCCGCTGGTGGATTGGTCAGCTGTGGCGGGGAGGTCAGCGACCCGTCCGGACCGAAGGAGACACGAATCATCGGCACATATTTTGCCCCTGTCGGCAGCGTGATGGGCAAGTTCCAGCAGACATGATATTTGTCTTTCAGATAGCCATTCAACTGCGCGGACAGACTGGGCGACATTTTGTCGGAGCTGGCTGTGGCGGTGCCCGCTGTCGCCGTCGGACTTAACTGACGGCCCGTCGCGCCTTGCGACTGGGGCGTGTCCTTGCTGAGCAGCTTATTGATGTCCGCCACATTGAAACTATGCGCAGGCGCGGCCTTTTCATCGCCGGATTTCGGTTTGGAGGCCGGTTGATTGGCCGTTTTCGCAAGATCCTCAAGTTTTTTCTGATCCAGAAGCTTAGCGACCTCGTCCAGTTTCGGGGCCGGCTTGGCCGGTTCCGGCTTGACGACAGGCTTCGGAACAGGTTTTTCAACCGGCTTTTGCGGCGGCTCGGGTTTGGGAGGTTCAGGCGGAGACGGGCGCACAACCTCCGCATCGGCGCGGGGAGGCTCGGATGGTGTCGGCACAACAGGCGGTGTCGGCACCGGCTTAACCGGCTCCGGCGGCTTGACCGGTTCGGGTGGTTTGGGCGGTTCGGCATCCGGCACATCATCGGCGCCAGGGTCAGGCGTGCGCTTGAGTGCGGGAGGCGGGGTCGGCACATCGCGCTTGGCATCGGGTGTGGGCGGCGTCGGTTTGCTCACCTCGACCTCGGCCAGCTTATCCACCTTGGGCCGCGCAACCGGTTTGACCTCCTTCGAGGTTTTATCACCCTTCATAATGTCATTGGCCTGAGAGTCGGTCATCACCTCGACAGCAATGGACTCCTGCGCATCCTCAAATTTTTTCGTATCCGAAACGCCAAGCACCAGCGCCAGCAGCAGCGCAACATGCACGAGCACTGATATGGTCAATCCGGGCTGGCGGAGAGAGAATTTCAAGCCTCACATACCCTATTTTTTATCTGAATCTGTAATCAAAGCCACTTTTTTGAAGCCGGAGGTTGTAATGAGCGACATCACCTCTGCCACGCGGCCATAATTGACCTGTTTGGCGCCGCGCACATAGACCCGCTCGTCAAAGCCGTCCTTGGCCATGGCCTTCAGCCTGTCCACCAATTCCTCAACCCTGAGGGGCTGATCCTGCAAAAACAGGTCGCCTTTCTCGTCAATGGAAATGGTGATCGGCTTCTGATCCACATTGATCGGGCCGGCTGAGGTCTGCGGCACGTCAATCGGCACGCCGGTCGCCAGAAGCGGGGCCGCCACCATAAAAATGATCAGCAGAACCAGCATCACGTCAATGAAGGGCGTCATATTGATGTCGGCCATGGCGCCGTAACGGGGCACGCCGCGCCGCCGCCGTCCGCCCGATCCGCCGCCCTTGGCTGCTGCCATTCCCATAATCGAACTCCCTCAGGCTTTGCGGTCAGCAGAGTGCTGGTCAATCTGGCGTGACAGAATGGCCGAAAATTCATCCGCGAACACTTCCAGACGGGCCTGTGTTTTCGACACCTGCCCCTGCAACTTATTATAGGCGATCAGCGCGGGAATGGCGGCAAACAGGCCGATGGCTGTGGCAAACAGAGCCTCGGCAATGCCGGGGGCCACAACCGCCAGCGAGGTGTTTTTCGAGGCGGCAATCGAGCGGAAGGCGGTCATGATGCCCCAGACCGTGCCAAACAACCCGATAAAAGGCGCGGTGGAGGCCACGGTTGCCAGCACCAGCAGATTGGACTCCAGCCGTTCGATCTCACGCTGGATGGACACATCCAGCACTTTTTCAATGCGGGCCTGCAAACCCATGAAGCTGGCACCGGCATTTTCAAAACTGCGCTTCCATTCGCGCATGGCCGCGACAAACAGACTGGCCGAAGCTATGGTCGGGCGCACAGACAGATTGCGGTAAAGCTCTTCCAGCGACTGGCCGGACCAGAAAATTTCCTCAAAGCGCTCCATGGCCTTGGCTGTTTTGGAGAATGTCAGCGTTTTATTGATGATGATGGCCCAGCACCAGACCGATGCACTCAGCAGGCCCAGAATCACCAGTTTCACAACCAAATGCGCATTCATAAACATGCCCAGAATGGACACCTCTGTGGCAGGGGCAATCACATTTGTTGCGACATCAACAGCATTCATGATGTGATCCTTCAGATCCGTTAATTTTATGCCCCTGTCATCAGCGGGAACAATCTGGCAAATCTGAGGCGCGACCCCGAAAAGGGTTGAATCACCGTTCAGATAGAGCCTCTGTTTAGACAGAGTTAAGGTTAACGTGTGGTTACCGATGCGGGATTTTATCAGAAAAGGGCGCTTATGGGCCGGAACCGGCAGCCAGAGCAGGGCCCTGCCGCCGCAAACTTTTGCGCCGCCGGTTCCAGCGGCTCAGGTTGGCAAGGCCAAGATAAATGATGGGCGTGGTGTAAAGCGTCAGCAACTGGCTCAGCACCAGCCCGCCGACGATGGTCACGCCCAGAGGCTGGCGCAGCGCAGACCCAGCCCCCGTGGACACCGCCAGAGGCACCGCCCCCAGCAATGCCGCCATCGTGGTCATCAGAATCGGGCGGAACCGCTCCAGACAGGCCTCGAAAATCGCTTCATCCGGCGCCAGACCCCGCTCCCTCTCGGCCACAATGGCAAAATCAACCAGCATAATGCCGTTTTTTTTGACAATGCCGATCAGCATGATGATACCGATCATCGCCACAAGGCTCAAATCCATGCCCGCCACGCGCAAGGCAATCAGCGCGCCAAGCCCTGCCGAAGGCAGGGTCGAGAGAATGGTGATGGGGTGCAGCAGGCTTTCATACAAAATTCCCAGAATAATATAGACCGCCAGCAGGGCCGTCACAATCAGCAGGCCGGTGCTTCCGGACCCCTGTGCCGAAGCCAGCGCATCCCCGGCCAGATCGGCATGAAGTCCGTCCGGCAGATGCAGATCGGCCACAGCTTTGGCCATGGCTGCGGAGACGTCATTCAGGTTGAAGCCCGGCGCCAGATCATAAGAAAATGTGACCGCCGGAAAAGGCCCCTGATGGTTAATGGACAGGGCGGTTGTGCTGCGCTCAATTTTGGCCAGAGCGGACAGCGGAACCTGAACGCCTGATGTTGAGGGCACAAAAATATCGGTAATATCCTCAGGGCTGCGCTGGCGCTGCGACGGAAGTTCAAAAATCACACGATATTGATTACGGTCCCCATAGATCGTCGAAATCTGCTTCTGACCGAAGGCATTGCCCAGCGCCGTGTCAATATCCTGCACGGCCACGCCAAAGCGGGCCGCAGCGGCGCGGTCGATCACCACATTGGCCTGCAACCCGCCTGAATCGCGGTCCGACGACAGGTCAACAACCCCGGGCACATGGCGGAATGCCGCAAGCACCTGCGGTATTGCCGCTTCCAGTTCGCCAACATCAGGGTCCCAGAGGGTAAACTGATAGAGCGATTTGCCAGACCGCGCCCCCGTGCGGATGCTTAACGAGGGCGTGAGATAGACCTGAATGCCCACCAGCGCGGCCAGCTTGGGCCGCAGACGATTGATAATATCGGCTGATTTCGTTGTTTTCAGCGCTTGCGGATCCACACCAATGAACAACCGGCCCTGATTGATCGAACCGGCCAGCGGCCCCGAACTGCCGATAAAAGAAGCCACCGAAGCCACGGCAGGGTCTGCCCGCACAATTTCAACGGCCTTGCCCTGCAAATCCAGCATGGCCGGATAGGACACATCGGCCGCAGCCTCCGTTGTGCCAAAAATCAGCCCGCTGTCATCCTGCGAAAACAGGCTTTTGGGCGACTGGACAATCAGCGCCACGGTCAGCACCACGGCCGCAACAGTGGCAAGGCCCGCCAGCCAGGGATGATGCAGCACCGGCCAGAGTGTTTTGCGATAGCCACGGATCAGGGCCGCGAGGCCGGCATCCACGGTGCGGGCCATCCAGCCGGAAGCGCCCTGCTCCAGCCGCATGAACCGCCCGCAGACCATCGGCGTCACCGTCAGGGACACGAAGGTTGACACCAGCACGGCAAAGGCCAGTGTGAGCGAAAATTCACGCAGAATTTTACCGGCCAGCCCATCGGCAAACATCAGGGGCAAAAATGCCGCAATCAGCGACAGGCTGATGGAAACAATGGTAAACCCGATCTGACGGGCGCCCGCCAGCGCCGCCTGCAAGGGTTTAAGGCCCTTTTCCAGATTGCGATGAATATTTTCCATCATCACAATGGCGTCATCCACGACAAAGCCCACGGAAATGGTAATGGCCATCAAAGAGAGATTGTCGATGGTAAAGCCCACCAGCCACATGGCCGCCATCGTGCCTGCCAGTGTGAGGGGCACAGTTATCCCTGCGGCAAACACAGCCGTGGCTCCGCGCATGAACAGAAACACCACCAGCATGACCAGAACAATCGAGATCAGCAGGGTTTTCTGCACCTCAAACACCGAATTGCGGATTGTCCGTGTCTGATCGGTCAGAATCGATATATCAAGGCCGGCGGGCAGAAATCTGGCCAGTTCCGGCATCAGCGCCTTCACCCGGTCCACCGTTTCAATGACATTGGCCGTGGCCTGCTTGGTGATTTGCAGAATAACCGCCGGTTTGCCATTGAAGGAGGCGCTGGAGCGCACATTGCGCACGCCGGGGCCAACGCTGGCCACATCGCCCAGGCGGATGAATGTGCCATTTTTGCCCGGTATCAGTATTTTGCGATAATCCTGCGGCGACACCAGCTGATCATCGACACCAATGGTCTGCATCTGCAAGGGGCCTTCAATCGAACCAATGGCCGCATGGGCATTGGCCGCGACAATGGCCGCGCGCACAGCATCGAGACTGAGCCCCATCGCCGCCACGCGGGCCCCGTCAATCTGCACCCGCACGGCCGGTTGCTCCGAACCACTGACCGAGACATCGCCCACCCCATCCAGCTGCGATATGCGCTGGACAATCAATGTATCCGCCAGATCATAAATGGCGGAAGGGGCAAGACTATCGGAGGTCAGCGCCAGAATCAGCACCGGCGCAGCCGCCGGATTCACCTTGCGGAAGGTCGGCAGGCTTGGCAAATCTCCCGGCAGGTCGGTGGCGGCGGCATTGAGCGCAGCCTGCACATCACGCGCGGCAAAATCAACCTTGCGGCTGGCGTCAAACTGAATGGTAATCTGGCTCTGGCCGAGCGAATTGACCGAAGTGAGTTCGGTCACACCGGAAATCGCCGACAGGCGGCGCTCAATCGGCGCGGCCACACTGGCGGCCATTGTCGCCGGATCCGCCCCCGGGCGGGTGGCGGAAATGCGGATGGTGGGAAAATCCACAGCCGGAAGGCTGGCCACCGGCAAAAATCCATAGGCCACAGCCCCAACCAGAAACAGCCCGATCGCCATCAGTGTGGTGCCGACAGGACGCAAAATGAACGGGGCCGAAATATTCATGGCTGCACGGTCACGGCCCGCGTGGCGGGTTCAGGGCTGCGGCCCGTGCGCAGACGCTCAATCGCCAGATAGATCACCGGTGTGGTGTAAAGCGTCAGCAACTGGCTCAGAACGAGGCCGCCGACAATGGAAATGCCCAGCGGCATCCGCAATTCACTGCCCACACCATGGGCAAAGGCCAGCGGCACAGCGCCAAACAGCGCGGCCAGTGTGGTCATCATAATCGGGCGGAAGCGCAGGTGGCAGGCTTTGACAATCGAATCATAAGCGCTCAGGCCCTCACTGCGCTCGGCCTCCAGCGCAAAATCGATCATCATGATGGCATTTTTTTTGACAATGCCCATCAGCAGCAAAATGCCGATCAATGCAACAATCGAAAGGTCATCGCCATGCGCCTGCAGGGCCAGCAGAGCGCCCACACCGGCAGAAGGCAGAGTGGAGAGAATGGTCACGGGATGATAGAAATTTTCATACAAAATGCCCAGAACCAGATAGATGGCCACGATCGCGGCCAGAATCAGCCAGGGCTGCCCGGCCAGCGCCTTCTGAAATTCAGCCGCATCGGCACTGAATGCCCCCGTGATATTGACCGGCATGCCGATATCGGCCTCCGCCTGCGCCACCGCCGTCACAGCCGCGCCAAGAGACTGGCCGGGTGCAAGGTCAAAGCTCAAAGCGGCGGCCGGAAACTGCTCCTCATGCGCCACAACCAGCGGAGCTGTCACCAGATCAACCGTGGAAAAGGCACTGAGCGGCACCTGAATATCCCCAGTGCCGGACACATAGATTTTGCCCAAAGCCGAGGCATCACGCATATCGGCCTCATTCGCGCCCAAAATCACCCGATATTGATTGGCCTGCGCATAAATGGTGGAAACCTGCCGCTGGCCGAACGCATCATTGAGCGTATCGTCAATCATCTGCATGGAAATGCCGAACCGCGCGGCCTTGTCACGGTTCACCCTGATCTGCGCCCGCAAACCGGAGGCGGCATATTCATTGACAACATTGCGCAGCCTTGAGTCCCCCCGCAGGCGCTCCACCAGCCTGTCCGCCCAGAGCGAAATCAGCGCAGCGTCAGAGCCAGTGAGAATATATTGATATTGCGCCCGCGATGTATGGGTTGAAATCTGCAAATCCTGCACGGGCTGGGCGTAAAGCCGCACACCGGGCATGGAGTTCACCAGCTCCTGCAACCGCTGGCTGATCTCTGCGGCGCTTTGCGTGCGTTTGGTCTGGTCGGTCAGGCTGGCGGCCATATGCACGACATTGGCGGTGGAATTGGTGGTGCCGATGCCCACAACAGCTGTCAGGCCCGCGATGACCGGCTCTTTGCGCAAAATGTCAGAAACACGGGCCTGCACACGGGCCATGTTTTCGAACGAAATATCGGGCGCGGCTTCCAGTGTCAGATTGATAAGGCCGGTGTCCTGCATCGGCAGAAACCCCTTGGCAATGTTGAGATAGGACAGACCGGTGGCCAGCAGCGTTGCCAACATGATCAGCATCATGAGGCCGCGCCGCGCCAGCGCCCAGTCCAGACTGGCCGCATAGGCTTTGCTCATCCAGACAATCGGCTTTTCGGCCCAGTGTGCCAGCCACACCGGCTCTTTCTCATGCCCCGATTTCAGCAAGCGGGCGCACATCATCGGCGTCAGCGTCAGAGAGACGAGGGCCGAAACAACCACCGCAATAGTAAGGGTAAGCGCAAATTCACGAAACATCCGGCCCACCAGACCGGTCATAAACAGCAGCGGAATAAACACGGCCACCAGCGACACGGTGAGCGAGATCACGGTGAAGCCGATTTCGCGGGCCCCGTCCAGCGCCGCCTGCATGGGGGTTTTGCCATTTTCAATATTGCGCACGACATTCTCGATCATCACAATCGCGTCATCCACCACAAAACCGGTTCCGATGGTGAGCGCCATCAGCGAAAGATTGTCCAGACTGAAGCCCGCCAGATACATGACAGCAAATGTGGCAATCAGCGACAAGGGCAAAGCCACACCGGCAATGATGGTGGCGCGCAGCGAGCGCAAAAACAGCAACACCACCAGCACCACCAGCACCGCGCTCAGCACGAGGGTAAACTGCACATCCTTGATCGAGGCGCGGATAGTGTCCGTGCGGTCATGCACAATCTTAAGCTGGGCCCCCGTCGGCAGCGCACGTTGCAAGCGGGGCAGTTCTGCGCGCACAGCCTCAACCGTTTTGACAATATTGGCCCCGGGCTGGCGCTGCACATCCACCACAATGGCCGGCGCACCCTGATACCAGCCCCCCGTACGGGTGTTTTCCAGCCCGTCGGTTACGGTTGCGACATCGCTCATCAGCACGCTGGCGCCATTGCGCACAGCCACAACAACAGAGCGATAGGCATCGGCCGCGCCGATCTGGTCATTGGCCCCGATGGTGTAGGACTGCACGGCTCCGTCAATCGCGCCTTTGGACCCTGCCACATTGGCATTGCCGATCACCGCGCGCAGGTCTTCGAGGCCGATCTGATATGAGGCCAGCCGCGACAGATCGACATCAATACGCACAGCCGGACGGATATTGCCCTCAATGGTGACATGACCCACACCGCTGACCTCGCTCAGGCGCGGGCCGATCAGCGTATCGGCCAGATCACTCAAGGTGCGCAAGGACACCGTGCCGGAGGACAGCGCGAGAATAAGCACCGGCGCGTCGGCCGTGTTCACTTTGGAATAGGTGGGCGGATAGGGCAGATTCTTGGGCAGGGTCGAGCCTGCCGCATTGATGGCGGACTGCACATCCTGCGCCGCCGCATCAATATCGCGGTCCAGCTCAAATTGCAGCGTGATCTGGCTCAAGCCGAAGGTGCTCTGCGAGGACAAGGCGGTGAGAGACGGAATCTGGCCGAACTGACGCTCCAGCGGCGCGGTCACCAGCTGGGCAATCGTATCGGGATTGGCTCCCGGCAGTTGTGTGCTGACCTGAATGGTGGGAAAATCAATCTGCGGCAGGGCCGAAACAGCCAGCCGCATGTAGCCGAGCACACCGCAGATCAGCACAGCCAGCGCCAGAAGCGAGGTTGCAACCGGCCTTAAAATGAAAGGCGCGGAGACACTTGCACCGGTATGGATATCATAGTCATCTGCGCTCAAAGGGCTCTCGCTCATGGTGCAGCCTTTGCCTCCGGTGCGGCGCCGTCTTTCTTATGTTTTCCGCTGCCTTTGTGCGGAGTTTCCGCCACGGGGGTAGCTGTATCACCGGAAGACGGCTGCACATTCACTTTTGCCCCGTCCTTGAGGCGGGCAAAGCCCGAAGCTACAACGAGCTGGCCTGCGGTCAGATCTCCGGCAACAACGGCATTGAGCTCATCCTGCTGAGTAACCGTCACATTGACCTGCGAGACGGTCTGGTCATCATTGATCTTATATAAAAAAGCGCCGTTGGGGCCACGCTGCACCGCAACACCGGGCACAACCAGCACATGCGGCAAGGTTGAAACAGCAATGCGCACATTGACAAACTGCCCCGGCCAGAGCTGAAACTCACGATTGGGAAATTCCGCCTTGAACTTGATTGTGCCTGTGGTTGGGTCAACCTGATTGTCGATGACAATCACTTTGCCCTTATCCAGCTCGCTGGCATTGTCAGCATCCAGCAGGGTGACCGCCAGCGGCGCACGGGCGGAGGCCGCCAGTGCCGCACGCAAATGCTGCTGAGGCAGGTTGAACACCACGGCAATCGGCCTGACCTGCGTGATGGTGACAAGGCCATTGGCATCAGCCGCGTGAAGAATATTGCCATTGTCCACCGCCCGCAAACCCGCCCGACCATCAATCGGCGCGCGGATCACCGTATAATCGAGCATGGCTTTGTAATTATCGATCGAAGCCTGATCGCCCCGCACAATGGCCTCATCCTGCGCCACAACGGACACCTGTGTGTCAGCCTGCTGACGTGAGGTATATTGCGACGCCGCCAGATTGGTATAACGCACCAGATCGGCTCTCGCATTGGCCAGAATGGCCTCATCCTGAGCTTTTTTGGCCAAGGCCTGATCATATTGGGCCTGGAAGGTCGAAGGATCAATTCTGGCCAGAATATCTCCGGCGTGAACATCCTGCCCTTCCCTGAAGGCAATTTCCGTCAGGCGGCCATCAATCATCGAGCGCACCACCACCGAATTGAAGGCCTGCCCCGTGCCAATCGCATCCACCGTCACCGGCATATCCATCACCTTGACCGGTGCGGCCAGCACAGACACCGGCCCGTCATTGCTGCGGGCTGCGCGTCCGGTTTTCACCGGCTGCTCCACCGGCGCGGGCCAATAGGGCATCAGAACTGCGGGCCGGTAGCCGGTCAGGCCACAATACAGCAGAAAAAGCCCCAGAGCGGCAATAAGAACACCTATTATGCGCTTCATAGCTGTGTCTCTTTCGGTTGAACCGGATTTGAAGGCTTATCTTTCGGCATCGTCCATCCGCCCCCCAAAGCCTCGATCAGGCTGACATAGGCCGAGAATTTGGCCTGACGCACCTGCACCAGCACATCCTGCACCTGAAACAGATTGGTCTGGGCATTCAGCACGCTGGTGACGTCAACGGCTCCCTCATGCAGGATTTTTTCATTGATGTCATAGGTGCGCTGCGCGGCCGCCACGGCCAGAGCCTGCAAGGTTTCGTGGCGCTTTTGTGCTTCAATGGTGGCCAGCGCCGTTTCCACATCCGAAAAGGCCGAAACAATGCTTTTACGATAGGCCAGCAGCAGCTCCTGCTGCACAGCCGTGGCATCGTCCAACTGGCCCTGCAAGGTGCCGCCGTCAAAAATCGGCTGTGTCAGGCCCGCAGCCAGAGATGCAAGGGTGGCATCCGGGCGGAACAGATTGCGGAACACAAGACTTTCAGCCCCCAGCTTGCCGGTGAGGTCAATATTGGGCAAAAAGGCGGCTCTGGCCGCGCCAACATTGGCTTTTTGTGCGGCAAGCCGTGCTTCTGCTGCGGCAATATCGGGACGGCGGGTCAAAATCTGTGCCGGCACGCCAGCGGCAATCTGCGGCTGGCGCAACAGCGAAAGGCCGCCTCCGGCAAGATGCAGCGATTCAGGCGGGCGCCCCAGCAGCAGAGCCAGCGTTGTTTTGGCCTGCACATAGGAAATATCCAGCGGCGGTATGGCCGCGCGGCTGGTGGCCACCAGAGACTCCTGTGTCGCCAGATCAAGAGCATTGGCCGTGCCAGCCATGACACGCGCATGAATGACATCCAGCACTTTTTCGGCAATCGCCAGATTTTGCCGCGCCAGCCTCAGGCGGTCCTGTGTTGCGAGCAACTGGAAATAGGCATTGGCAAGCGCCGCCACCGTGGACAGGCGGGTGGTATCGCGGTCATATTCGCTGGCCGTGACCGAAAGTTTGCCAGCCTCCGCCATATCCCGATAGCGCCCCCAGAAATCAACCATATAAGTGGCGGAAAGCCCAAGGTCGAAATTATTGGCTGTCGTGGCGGAAAAGGGCGGGGCATTTTTACGCTCCGTCCCCGGTGAGCGGCTGCGCGAAGCATCCGCAGTGCCGGACAGGCTGGGGTAAAGCGAGGCCGCACTCTCGCCCGCAAGCGCTTTGGCCTCCATGATTTTGGCACTGGCCGTGGCAATATCAAAATTGCCGGTCAGGGCTTCATCCCCCAGCCGGTTCAGCTCGGCACTGCCAAACAGCGAAAGGCCGAATCGTCCGGCCCCGGCATCCGCCAACCCTGTATCCGGCGTGGCGGATGTTCGGGAGCCATATTCGAAATAGGCCGGAATGGTCAGTCCTATATCTGTTTTATCCGCCTCCGGCCTACAGCCCGCAAGGGGCAAAACCAGCAGCAAGAGAGCAGAGCGCACAGCAAAACCCATCATCAAACACCCATCCGGCACCACATTGAGGCTGCGCATCATGCACAAGATTTGAAGCCAAGACCAGCATGCATATCATGCGAAACAGACTTGCCCGCGTCAGCAATACAGGCCATTGATCACATGTTGCAACTTACCATTTGGCAATAATCGGGACATTATTCTGTTTTAAATTGAATCGGTTGTGGCCTGCACGCATATATAGACAACGACCAATGGTATAAGGACCAAAATTATGGACGACGAGACTCAAGAGCATCTCGAACATGCTGAACATGCCGCGCATGTGGCCCATGAGAACAATCCGTTTCTGACCACGGTGTCCATCACCATCGCCATCCTTGCCGTTGTTGCGGCATCCATCGGCAGCCTTGAAACACTGGAAACAGGCAATGCCATTGCCGAAAAAAATGCTGCCGTGCTCAGGCAAAGTCAGGCCAGCGACCAATGGGCCTTTTATCAGGCCAAAAGCCTGAAGAAAAATATGTTCGACATCGCCAGCGCGCAGGCCGCACTCACGTCCAGCCCAAAGGCCGACGAATTTGCCAAAACCGCCAAACGCTATGAGTCCGAACAGGACGACATCAAAAAACAGGCCGAGGCTTTGGAGCATCAGCGCGATGAAAAACTGGAGTCCGGCGACCATCACGAACACCGCCACCACATCCTCACCATAGGCGTGACCATTGTGCATGTGTCCATTGCCATTGCCACCATTGCCATCATCACCAAGGGCAAACGCTGGCCCTGGTATCTGGCGCTGGGCCTTGGGGCATTGGGCGTGCTGTTTTCCGGCACGGCCTATGTGGGGTGATGGGCGCGATAAAATAAAACACGCGCGGCGGGCATGATCTGCAACAGCAGGTCATAATCGGCAATATTGCGCGTAAGTAAGGTTAAGCCATGCTTATGCGCCTGCAAAAACATCATGGAATCATTCACAGAGCGGATTTTACTATCCTGATTATAATTTTGTACGCGGGACAGAACACCGGCCAACAGTCCAGCATGAATCATAATATCATAATCAGGCACAGATGTGCGGTGGCTCGGTATAGCTTCAATCAAAGTTTGAACCTGCGCAACAACAGAGGCCGTGCCTGAATGTTCAGGATCGAGCCGCCCCGCAATAAAAATCATTTCCTGCACAGCAATGGACGAATGATGAATCAATCCTGATTTTTGAAAGATATAATCCTGAATAGTGTGTGGCAATTTACCTTGAAGGTGATCAATATAAACACAGGTATCGAGCATCAATTTTGACGGGCGATGATCTGCCGAAAAAAACGGTAACTGTGCATCAGCACGACGTTGCAAAAATAGGGCGGTTTTAATCTTGCTGTAAGCACGATCAAAATTAAAACTCACCCCACCTTCCCCTTAAAACTCAAGGTCTAGGCTGGAGTCAACAGTGCCGCCCATATCTTGAAAAACCTCTAGAAAATGACGTTCAGCTTTGGCTTGTTCTGCAAGCAAGGCAGCGGAATTGTGGCGCCTCACTTTGTATAAGGGTTTTTTTTCGAGCAACCGACTGCCCTTGTGCTGCTCAGATGAAGGATTTTTTCGTGTTCGCGCAGCACGTTTTGCAACGCTATTCATCATGAGCCTCTTCTTTCCTAAAGATAAAACCCGTATAGAAACTATAGCTCACAATTCTAAAACGATCCATCTATTTCCCTTCGGCCTTCAGGCGCTTGTTGCAGGCGCTCCAATATTTGGGCCAGGTTCCATATTGCGCCTTGAGCGCGGCTTTATTGGCACGCCATTCGGCACCGCATTGCTTCTGGCGTGACGCAGCCACGGCCACCACGGGCGGCGTGGTTGCAGCCGGAGAGGGCGCAGGCGCGGCAGGCGCGGCAGCCGCTGCCCCGACAGACGTGACGGCGGGTGCGGCAGGCGCATTCACCGGCGCGGATGTTGCGGGCGTTTCAGCCTGAGCTGATTTTTCTGCCGAACAATGGCTCAAAAACTGCGGCCAGACCTCGCCATTCAGCTGGTTGGCGGCCTTGGCAGCCCGATAAGCCTCGCTGCATTGTTTCATCACGCTTTGCGCAAAAACAGGGCCGCCCGATGCACATATCACAACAACACATGCCGCCACTACAGTCTTCAGACGCATGATCATCCCTCGATTTACAAATATTTGAAGTCTATAAAAGACTTAAAATGGCTATTTGTCGAGTTTATTTCATATCTGATCATCAGGAATATAGTTTTGAACGCACAGAGCCGCCCAATTCTATTGTAACATCAGACCAGCGCATCTGCGATCTGTGCGCCGCCGCTGAACCAGCGGATCAGCCATGAACGGAACAAGGCCACGGCCTCATTATTCAGGTCTTCCGGATGGGTGGCAAGATAATAGCCATATCCGCCATCCAGCATGGCCTCGAAGGGCTGAACCAGCTTGCCGGAGGCAATCTCAGCCCTGAACAGGATCGGATCCACCAGAGCCAGACCCTCGCCCGACAAGGCATATTGCACAGCAAGACGGGCCGTATCAAACACCAGCCCGCGGTCAACACGAATATCCGGGCGCCCTAAACTGCGCATATACATTTCCCAGAATTCGTGGCGGGGGCGCTCGTCCAGCTTGACATGCAACACATCATTTTTGGTCAGAAATGTCGCGATGTCCGAGCCCTCAAGCCGCGCAGCCACCTGCGGCGTGCATAAAACGGTCATGCGCTCCATCCACAGCAGGTCAAGAATGGAATTGCTCACCTCCGGCTGGCTGTAAACCACCGCCACATCGGGGTCGCCATCATTGGGGCTGGTCGAAGGCTTGGAGGCAATTTCAAGTGCAATATCCGGATGCACGAGGCGAAAATCCTGCAACAGCGGAATGGCGAGCTGATGCGCGAAGGTGGGGGGCAGAAACACCTTCAAAACCCGCTTGGGCGTGCCCTTCTCGCGGATGATTTCGCCCAAGGCCTGATCAATCCGATCAAAACTTTTGGTGACAACGGGCAGAAGATGCTTGCCCGCGTCAGTGAGAATAAGTTGCTGGGGGCGGCGCTCAAACAGAGGCACGCCCAGAAACTGCTCCAGCACAATCACATGGCGGCTGACCGCGCTCTGCGCCACGGTGAGCTTATTGGCCGCCGCAGTAAAGCTCAGCAGATTTCCTGCGGCTTCAAACGCGCGCAACGCATTCAACGGCAACCATTTCCTGTCCATGTTCGTCCCTTATATGTTTTCTCAGGCGATCCGGGTTTGAGCCAGCAGATCCTCATTCAGGTCATAGCCCATACCGGGGCGGGAGGAGAGCACAATCATCCCATCCTGATCCACTTTCAACGGTTCGGCCATCATATAATCACGCCGATCCACATCCCATTCCGGCGGATCATAGGGATATTCCAGAAAGGGCGCATCCGCCATGCCGGCGGTGAGATGCGCATTGGCGGTGACGCCCATGCCATTGGTCCAGGTATGGGGGGTAAACACCAGATTATGCTCCTGCGCCATCAGGCCCACACGGCGGCAGCCGGTGATGCCGCCCACCAGCGCCACATCCGGCTGGACAATATCCAGCGCGCCTTCGGTGATGAGGTTGCGGAATTCATACAATTCTCGCGTCATTTCGCCGCCCGCAATGCGCAGATCCGTCATGCCGCGCAAGCGCTTCATGCCCTCGACATCACCGCGATAAAGCGGCTCCTCCATCCAGTAAACGCCCAGACGCTCCAGCTCGCGCGCCACCTGCACCGCATCCTTCAGGCTCCAGGGGGCATAGGTGTCCCATGTCATGCGCCAGCCCTGATTGCAGTCCACCATCAGCTCCATTTTGTCGCCGATGCGTTGACGCACGGCCTCCAGCGCCTTGATGTCCTTGCGCCAGTCGCCGCGATGAAAGCGGATTTTCAGGGCTGAGAAATTCTGCGCCAGATATTTTTCGGCAGCATCGGCCAGTTCGGATGGCGCGCGCAATGTGCCCGACGAGGCATAGGCCCTGATCCGGTCAGACAGGCCGCCCAGCAGACGCCAGCACGGCTGGCCGGTAATTTTGCCCGCCAGATCCCACAAGGCCAGATCCAGCGGCCAGCAGCGGCCATAATGAAAATTGATATTGTTGATCACCCGCCAGTGCCGCTCGATGGCCATGGCATCCTGCCCGATGAACAGATGCTCATGCCCGGCAAAGCCCACCATCATATCACCCGACCCATAGCCGACATGGCCGGAGTCTGTATGCACACGCACAATCGCCGCATCCCAGAAGTGACGCGGTTTGCTGTCCCAGCTCGCATGGAAAGGCGGCGAAAAATGCAGCCTGTGCTGCGTGATTTCAATGCCGGTGATGGTGACTTTTGCCGCCGGTGAAAGCAAAGGCGCAGGCTGGTGCATTTAATCCTCGTCTGAAGTGTGAGCCAGAATGAAACGCGGTCTGAACCCCATTTCACCGCAGTTTTTCATCTGTGCCTATCGTCAGGGTTGTGCGCAAGGCCGCAAACATCAATTCAAGATATTACCATTTCAAAATGTGATGCAGTGCCTAAGAGAAGGACCGTCATCCCGCTTGGATTTCTATGCGCTTAAGGTCAGCAGGTTAAAATCCAATTTGCACCCATAAACGTAATATTATAAGCTAAAATACATCATATTATGAGGCTGCGCCCGCAATAAATACAATTATACTTGCACCTATACGAGGTTAAAAATGATCAATACAGGGCGCTTTTCCGCACATATGGACGGCGATTTTGTTGTGCTTCTCATTGGCATGCGAATCAACGCGCCCCTGCAAATCCACAAATGGTGGCCGGTGACCCGCGCCATGGGCAAAATGCTCGAAGAGCTTTATGCCCATCCCGAGCTTGGCCTGATTCATCATGAACTGGGGCTGGGGCGCACCATCATCATGGTGCAATATTGGCGTTCGCTCGACCAGCTGATGGACTATGCCACCAGCAAGACCCATGAACATATGCCCGCATGGCGCGCCTTCAATCAGGCCGCCCGGGGCAATCAGGCTGTCGGCATCTGGCACGAGACCTATGCCGTTTCCAAAGGCCATTATGAAAATATCTATGCCAATATGCCCGCCTTCGGTCTGGGCAAAGCCGGCACGCTGGAGCCGGTCTCAGCCGGAAAAAATTCTGCACGGGAGCGGATCGCCCAATGAATTTGATACCTCTGCTCACCGCATCGGCACCCATCCAGATTCATCTTGCCTTGGCGCTTCTGGCGCTGGGGCTGGGCACAACTGTTCTGATGCTGAAAAAAGGAACAGCACAGCATAAAACCATCGGGATGATCTGGAGCATGGTCATGTATGGCACGGCGCTCAGCTCATTCGCGGTGACATCGCTTTTGCCCGGACATTTCAGCCCGATTCATATTTTGTCTTTGGTCACTCTTGCCACCTTGCCGCTTGCCATTCTTGCGCGGCGCCGGGGCGACATCAAAGGCCATGCCCGCATCATGATTGCCAATTATGCGGGGCTGCTCATTGCAGGCCTGTTCACGCTTATTCCCGGCAGGCTGCTCGGGCAGGTGGTGTTTGGCTGGTGATCAGCCCGCCAGCCTGACCAGCGCTTCGCCCTCTACGCGGCATCCTGTCCACTCCTCCTGCATCCGCGCGCCCTGCGCCTTATAAAAGGCAATCGAGGGGGCGTTCCAATCCAGCACATTCCATTGCAACCGCGTGAGGCCTTCTGCCATGCAGCGCGCGGCGAGGGTTTGCAGCAGGCGCTTGCCAAGCCCGTGCCCGCGAAACGCCGGTCGCACATAAAGATCTTCCAGATAAATGCCGTGACGGCCCTGAAAGGTCGAAAAATTATAAAACCACACAGCAAATCCAGCCGGATGCAGCGTGCCGTCCGGCCCGCGCCATTCAACAAGATCACAAAAGGCCTTTGGGGCGTCGCCAAACAGCGCCTCGTCAATCTGGGCGGGTGTGGCCACCACCTCATCTTGTAGATGCTCATATTCGGCCAGTTCACGGATGAACTGAAAAATCAGGCCGGCATCGCCGGGCCGGGCAGCACGCACATGCGCGGTCATGGGTTCATTCTCCTATGCTTAACCGCAGTTTAAGCATTTTCATACAAGCTGATACAATGGTACGTCGCGTAAAACCATATATCACGCTGATCCTTGCGTTAAGTGCGCTCGCAGGCTGCTCGATTTTCCGGTTCGAGCAGCGAGCGGCTTGGCGCACCCATGCGGAAGAGGCCTGTCTGGCTGAAAAAATGGTGCAGGTTTCGGCCTATGTGCAGCCCGCCTCATCCATAGACGGGCCGGGCATCTGCGGGCTGGTCTATCCGTTCAAAACCACAGCTCTGGCCAATGGTACCGTCATGCTGGACTCCCATGCCACGCTGGCCTGCCCGATGATTCCGATGCTGGACCGCTGGGTGCTGGAGGTGCTTCAGCCGCTGGCACAGGCGCGCTTTGGCGAGCCGATTGTCGAAATCAAAACCATGGGCTCTTATGGCTGCCGCTCGATTGACCATATCCGCGGCGCGGCCATGTCGGAACATGCCTTTGGCAATGCCATTGATGTGGCAGGTTTTGTGCTGGCCTCGGGGCGTGAAATCAATGTCATGCGCGGCTGGAAAAGCCGGGACGAGCAGGAACGCGCGTTTCTGCATGATGCACAGGCCGGTGCCTGCTCTTATTTCACCACCGTGCTCGCCCCCGGCGCGGATATGTTCCATTATAATCATATTCATGTCGATCTGGCCCGTCACTCCATGCTGCGCGACGGCACCATGCGCCGGATCTGCAAGCCGCAACCCGACGACACCACCACGCCGCTGCCCGACGCCCCACAACTGGAGGTGAATGCCGAAGGCGAGGATGTTGCCAATCCGCAGGGCGCGATCGACATTTCCCCTCTGGCCGCAGCCGCACCCAATTCCAGCTTGTATACGCCGCGCCCGGCCCCCCTTGCCCCGTCCAAAACGCCGGACGCGCTTCTGCCCCCTGCCCCTGTTGGCAAAACCGCCTATGCCCCGCTGCCGCCGCAACGGATACAACCCCTGCCGCAAAGCCTGCCGCCAGACGACCCATCGGCGATAGATACATCACAGTTTGATCTGCCCGCTCTCTAGCGGCGGCGCTTCAGTGTTGCGGCCAGACAAAATCATCGGCCCGGCCCGGATGCGCCTCCTCTGTGCTCACCGGCACTGCGCTCAAGGGCTGACGCGTATTCACAGGGGTCACCAGTTCGCCGCTGGCCGTTCTGGGCGGGTTAGAGAGCGAGAACACCGGCCCTGAGACCGGCCTCTCCTTTTTCACCGGTGCCTTTGCCACCTTCGCTCCATTGGCATCCTGACCCTCAGGCGGCAGTTGCGGCGCTGTCAGCGTGTCTTGTGCGGGCTTTCGCTCTTCAAAAATACGCCGGATGTCGCGCTCAACAAAGGAGGCCAATTTCCGCTGGCCGGCTATAGTAAAATGAATGCCGTCACTGGTGCGCAGTCGCACCTGCTGGCCATTGATATCCGGCCCGTTCTGGTCATAGTCACCCCGCTCATTGGCAAAGGCATCCCATGTATCAACAAAAGTTGCCCCGGCGGAGGTGACCACATCGCGGTCGATTTCATTGAGCTTATACATTTCATTGGAATAGGTGCCGCTGCGCATGATCGGCACGCCAACCCAGATCAGCGGAATCTGCCTGTCCCTGAACAGATTGGCAATGGCTTCAACGCGGGCCTTATAGAGCTTGTCCCACTCCTCGGTATCAATATCCGCAACCACCTTGCCATCCCTGACAAAGGGCTGATGATCGTTGGCGCCGATCATCATAATCGCCACGTCAAGCTTGTCAGTGCTGGCCAGCAGATCCTCACTGGCCTTTGTCCAGTCAAAAAAGCTCTCCCGCACAAGACCGGAGGCATCCTTCGCCTGTTTGACAACCGCAATCGCCGATGTATCCGACAAAGCCTCTGTCAGGCCCTGCCCCATCATGGTGCCAAGCGAATCCCCAAGGACATATACAAAAAACTGCGGCGGCATCGGCGGGCCATAGACCGTATTGACCCCATTGCCCGGCCCGGACTTCAGAGGCAGGGCCACATGCGGCTTGCGCGGTTTTTTGGGCTTATCCGGTTGCTGACTTTGCGGCGGCGCCCCGCCGAACAGCGCGCGCAGCACATCAAAAATACTGGCATTCTGGGCCTGCGCCGCCCATGGCATCATGCCGCACAGCAGCACGAACATGAACATAAGCAAGCGGGGGCGCAAATATATCATCTCGCCAGCCTAGCAGAACATACAGACTGTGAACAGTTCAGAGCGACCTGCGCATGATGTCCAGAGTCTGCTCGGTTGGATATCCATCCGGCACAAGGCCATTGCGCGCCTGATAGATGCTCAGGGCATGGCTGAGTGTTTCGCCAAATTTGCCGTCAATATCGCCAATATGAAACCCGAGCCGTTGTAATTTTTGCTGGATTTCTTTCACCTGTTCCGGACTCAGCTGAACCTGATCGCGTGGCCAGGGATGTTTAAGGCCGCCAAACCGGCCGATCTGGTCACCAAGCAAAGCCACGCCCAGCGCATAGGACAGGGATTTGTTATAGGTTTTGATGACATTGAAATTCGGGGTTACCAGAAATGCCGGGCCAAGACGGCCCGTGGGCAACAGCAAGGCTGCGGTGCCATGCCGGGGCATGGGCTCGCCATCGGCGCGGGTAACATGCTGACGCGCCCATGCGCGGAATGATTTCTGGCCCGTCTGCCCGAATCTGAATGTTTCAGGCAGTGTCACCTCATAGCCCCATGTCTCGCCCGCGCGCCAGCCATGGGCCTTCAGATAATTGGCGGTGGAGGCCAGCGCATCGGGCACATTGGTCCATATATCCCGGCGGCCATGATGGCTGAAATCAACCGCAAAGGCCTGATAGGCCGAAGGCATGAATTGCGTCTGGCCCATAGCACCGGCCCATGACCCTTGCATAGCCTGAGGCGAAATATCACCGTGCTGAAGAATTTTCAGAGCAATCAGCAATTCCTTGCGGAAAAAATCGCCGCGATACTGCGCAAAACTCAAGGTTGCAAGCGCACGGATGGTGGAAATATGTCCGGCATTTGCCCCAAAATTGCTTTCCATGCCCCAGATGGCCACAACAATCGTCGGATCAACCCCATAACGGCGTTCAATTTTGTCGAGTGTCTGATCCCATTGCTGCAATTTGCTGCGGCCCGTGTCGATGCGCGCAGCCGAGGTTGCATCATCAATATAAGACCAGATCGGACGGCTGAATTCACTTTGCTTCTGGGTGAGGGCCAGAATGTGCTCGTCCGGTGTCATGGATTCAAACACCTGATCCAGCACAGGGCGCGAAACACCCTGACGCAGGGCATCCCGGCGCAGATGTTCGATAAATATCGAAAAATCTGACGAATCCGCCCTGGCCTGCTGGTTCGTGGCTAGCAAGGCCAGAACAGCGCCCACACACAGAAACAGACTCAGGCGGATAAGCTGGCGGATCAACTCGGAGCGATGCGAGATCCGCTGCTGACGCAGCCGGAATTGCTCAATATTATTCGCCTGCATGTGAACCATGAGTTCAGATTCCGCCATGATCTAAGAAAAAATTAACGATGTTTATTAATATTTATAATTATTAACAAATCATTAATTTTTTTCGATTTTGAACGAAATCCTGAATTTTAACCGTGTGTTAACCAGCTTCCCAAACGGAATTTCCGCATGGGAAACAGGCTGTCAGACCCCATAAGGCAGGGTCCATGTCTCGGTGAGGGTGCGGGTGCCCGAACGTAAGAACGCGCGCAGATCCGTCGATTGCCCCGAATCAATCTGCACATCAATAGCGGCCCGAAAGCCATTGATATGCGGATTGGGCACCATGAAGGAGCGCAAAATTTTGCCCCGCGTGGTGGTGGGCACCAGTTCAACGCTGGCCGGATCAGCCAGATAAAAGGCTAGATCGCCACCGGCAAAATCAACGATGAAGCGGGTCGCCCCCAGCGGAATAACGTCTCCGGCGCCGCGGGCGCGTGGCAGGGTCTGGAACGTATGCAAGGCCTGCCCGCCGGGCGAGACATGCGCATCATCCAGCAGGGCTTTCAGGCTGTAGCCGAACACCAGCGGCTTGCCCGGTTCCGCCGGGCTGGCCGGCACCCACATGGCCACAATATTGTCATTGGTTTCGTCGCTGGTGGGCAGTTCCACCAGCTCGATGCGCCCCTCGCCCCAGCCCTCGCGCGGCTCCACCCAATAGGACGGGCGGCGCTCATAGGCCAGATCAAGATCCTGATAATGCTCGAAGCTGCGGTCGCGCTGCATCAGGCCAAACCCACGGATATCCTTGTCAACAAAGGCCGAATTTTCCGGATGATGCGGATTGCGCAAGGGCCGCCAGATCCATTCGCCCGTGCCGGAATGAATCAGCAGGCCATCCGAATCATGCAGTTGCGGCCGGTAATCCTCGGTATTGCGCGGATCGCTGGCGCCGGTAAAAAACATCGAGGTCAGAGGTGCAAGTCCAACATGAGACAGCGTTTTGCGCGGGAATATATTGGCGGTCACCTCGACAACGGATTCAACCCCGGGAAAAATATCAAAGCGATAGGCGCCCGAGCAGGACGGACTGTCGAGCAAAGCATAAAGCGTGGCGTGATCGGTGCCAGCCACAGGCGTCTCGATCCAGAATTCACGAAACACCGGAAATTCTTCCATATCCGTTCCATTGGCCAGCGCCAGCCCGCGCGCCGAAAGACCATAATGCTGGCCGCGGCCCAGCACACGGAAATAGCTTGCGCCCAGAAAAGCAATCAGCTCATCGAACAGATTGGGCTGGTTGAGGGCGGTGTGCAGCCGGAACCCGGCAAATCCAAGATTGACCGGAAAGGGTTTGGCAAAGGCATTGTGCCCATAATCAAACAGGCTGCTGGTGTAGGGAATGGGCGCGGCAATGCCGTCACGGATGAGATTGATCACCACCGGCTGCTTATAAAGATGCCCCAGATGAAACAGCTGCAAATGAAACGGGCTGTCCTTGCTGGCAAACAGAGATTTTTCCGACCGGAAGCGAATGTCCCGCCAGTTATCATAGGTCAGATTTTGCAAAGCGTCCGGCAGCTTTGAGGGGACGGGCTCATAATTCAGCGCTGCCAGTTCCCGCGCCCGGCGGATCACATCCTCAAAGCCGAAGGCCGCATCCGGCACATTCGGGGTCTGGGCCCGCAAAGGCCGTATCGCCAGCAGACTGGCACTGGCAAGAGTGGCACTGGCAAGTGTGGCGCTGGCAAGCGCGGAAAGGGCGGCGCGGCGATTCAGGGGCTTCATGGCACTCATCGTGTTCGGGCGGATCAGCGGGTTCAGTAAAGGCAAAAGCAGAGACGGGCAAGAGCAGGCCAGCATCAAAACTGAAGCCAGTCTGACATAAAAAAATGTCCAAAAAACAGCCCTGCGAAAGACCATGACATTCCCCGCAAAAAACATGCCCTTAGAGGCAAAATAACACTTGCATCCGGGCTCAAAATTCGTATTTATCTGCTTGCCCAATTTCGCACGTGCCTGTGGTCGTGTGTCGGTTGGTGGGGATCCGGACAAGAGGCCGGTTAACCACCATTCAAAAACCGGCAGCCGGAGGCGAACCGGCGAACCCCGCCAAACGGGGGACGCGACTTAAAGCAACGACGGACCGGGCTTTTTTGGTCTCTATTGCGCCTCCAAAGCGTGATAACCGAAGAGGCTTGTCTTTCTTGCCGGGCGTGCGGAGAGGTATTCCCCCTCCAATCGATGGCTACGATACCTGATGTGTGATGTCACAGTCATGCAGCAGTGCGCGTATCCAACGGCGCAGCATCTGACTGGTGGCGCAAGGCCTGTCTGGCTTTGCAACATTCAGTCTTAGGTGGCGTTTTATGCTGTCTTCCGCGTCTCCAACGCGCGGGGAGCAGACGAAGTGTCATCTGAAGAGTTTTTCACTCCCACACTTGCGTGTGGCCCTGGCTTCAAAAGGGGATGCCGCCATGACTGATCGTATTCAAGACTTCTTAGCGCAACGACGTGCCAATGGCCTGGACAATGGCCCATGTGTCGTTGTTGACCTTGAGGTTGTTCGTGACAATTATACCAGCTTTGCCAGTGCATTGCCGGACACCCGCGTGTTTTATGCTGTGAAGGCCAATCCTGACCCGGCGATTCTCGATCTGCTGGCGCGTCTGGGCTCCTGCTTTGACACCGCCTCTGTGGTTGAGATTCAGCAGGTGCTGGCCACCGGCGTCTCGCCTGACCGCCTGAGCTTCGGCAACACCATCAAGAAAGAGCGTGATATTGCCCGCGCCTTCGAGCTGGGTGTGCGCCTCTTTGCTGTGGATTGCGAAGCCGAGGTCGAGAAGATTGCGCGGGCTGCGCCCGGTGCCAAGGTGTTCTGCCGCATTTTGTGCAATGGCGAGGGCGCGGAATGGCCTTTGTCGCGCAAATTCGGCTGCGCACCTGAGATGGCCCCGCGCGTGCTGGAGCTGGCGCACCGGCTTGGCCTTAATGCCTATGGCATATCCTTCCATGTCGGGTCGCAGCAGCGCAATCCGAAGATGTGGGATTCTGCCCTGGCCTCCTCCGCGGCTATTTTCAGAGATCTGGCCGAGCGCGGCATTCAGTTGCAGATGGTCAATCTGGGTGGCGGCTTCCCGACCAAATATCTGAAGAATGTGCCGGCGGTGAAGGCCTATGGACAGGCGATTTTCGACTCGCTGAGCAAGCATTTCGGCAATAATATTCCGGAAACCATCATTGAGCCGGGTCGCGGCATGGTGGGCAATGCCGGTATCATCGAAGCCGAAGTGGTGCTGATCTCGAAAAAGGCCGATGAGGACAAGGTTAAATGGGTTTATCTCGACATTGGCAAGTTCAATGGCCTTGCCGAAACCATGGATGAGATGATCCGTTATCCGATCCGCACCGCCTATGACGGCGATGCGCTGGAGCCCTGCGTGCTCGCAGGCCCAACCTGCGACTCGGTGGATGTGCTCTATGAAAAAGAGCCCTATATGCTGCCGGTGAGCCTTGAAATCGGCGCGAAAGTGCTGATTGAAGGCACGGGCGCCTATACCACCACCTATTCGGCGGTGGAGTTCAATGGCTTTCCGCCCTTGCAGAGCTTTGTGATCTAAGCTCTTGACGTGAACAGGAGCCGGCCTTCCGGCTCCTTACCTTCCTCTCCCGAACGGCCACAGGCTGCGCGATGTCAAATCCGCGGCAGGACTGGTGCGAGGGTTGTCTTTGCCCGATGGAGGCTTTGATGACCATGATTGATCTTGTGCGCCGCCCGCGCATTCTGAACACTGTTGCCGAACCCTCGACCTTTGTGCTGCGCCATGAGCATATAACGGATGTGGCGGCGCGCGAGGCCCTGCTTGATGACGCCTTTGGCCCGTCCCGTTTTGCCAAAACCTGCGAGCGGCTGCGTGAGGGGCGCTCTCCTGCGCGCGGGTTGGCTTTTATTGCGGAAGACCATGGGGTTGTTGTCGGCACCCTGCGCTTCTGGCATGTCAATGCGGGCTGCGTCGAGGCCCTGATGCTGGGCCCTCTGGCGCTGGCCGCCTCACACCAGAGCCTTGGCCTTGGCAGTGCCATGATGCGGCACGGCCTTGCCCGCGCCAAAGGGCTGGGACATCGCGCCATTATTCTGGTGGGCGACGCGCCCTATTATACCCGCTTCGGCTTTTCGCGCCGCCTGACGGAAGCGCTGGAACTGCCCGGGCCGGTGGATGAGGCGCGGTTTCTGGGCTGTGAATTGCAGGCGGGCGCTCTCACCCATGCCAGAGGCATGGTGCGTGCCACAGGCTACACTGTACAGCTTGCCCGCGCCGCATAAGACAGGACAGACCCGTGCCGACGTCTTAATTTCGTGATCTTGCCTGTTTAGGTTACAACTTCCTGAACTGAGACACGTTCAACATAAATATAATCCACCTGACGTGCAGGTATGGGCTTGGCTCACACCTGCATGCATTGTTTGAAACTGGAGTACATGATGAAAGCTTGGCCAAACCACGGGCATATTGACGGCGCAATCGTAATGATCGGCTTCGGCTCGATAGGCAAGGGCACGCTGCCTTTGATCGAGCGGCATTTTACCTTTGACCGTCAACATCTTGTGGTGATTGACCCGAATGATGCGGACCGCAAGATTCTTGACGATGCGGGCATTCAGTTTCTGCATCTCGCCATCACCAAGGACAATTACCGCGATATTCTGCCGCCGCTGCTGACAGCTGGCAAGGGACAGGGCTTCTGCGTCAATCTGTCGGTGGACACATCCTCGCTGGCCATTATGGAACTGGCCCGCGAGGTGGGCGCGCTTTACATCGACACGGTTGTTGAGCCCTGGCCCGGCTTTTATTTTGACAAAAACCTCGATACATCGGCCCGCTCCAATTATGCCCTGCGTGAAACCGTGCTGGCCGCACGTCGCAAAACTCCCGGCGGCACCACCGCCGTGTCCTGCTGCGGTGCCAATCCGGGCATGGTGTCCTGGTTTGTCAAACAGGCGCTGGTCAATCTGGCCGCCGAGACCGGCGACACGGCACCCGAGCCCACCTGCCGCGAGGACTGGGCCGCCCTCGCACAGCGCCTGAATGTCAAGGGCATTCACATTGCCGAGCGCGACACCCAGCGCGCCAAAAGCCCGAAGCCGCAGGGTGTTTTCGTCAATACATGGTCCGTGGAAGGCTTCCTCTCCGAGGGCATGCAGCCCGCCGAGCTGGGCTGGGGCACGCATGAAAAATGGATGCCGGACACGGCCGGCACCCATAAGAGCGGCTGCGGCGCGGCGATTTATCTCAACCAGCCGGGGGCCAACACCCGCGTGCGCAGCTGGACACCCACCGCGCAGGCGCAATATGGCTTTCTGGTCACGCATAATGAATCGATCTCCATTGCCGATTATCTTTCGGTGAAGGATGACAGCGGCAAGGCGCTCTATCGCCCCACCTGCCATTATGCCTATCACCCCTGCAATGATGCGGTGTTGTCGCTGCATGAGATGTTCGGTCAGGCCGGAAAAATGCAATCCGCGCATCACATTCTTGGCGAGAGCGAAATTCTCGACGGCATTGATGAGCTGGGCGTGCTGCTCTATGGCCATGGCAAGAATGCCTATTGGTTCGGCTCGCAGCTCTCTGTAGAAGAAACCCGCGCCATCGCCCCCAACCAGAATGCCACCGGCTTGCAGGTGACCTCTGCCGTGCTGGCCGGCATGGTCTGGGCCCTCGAAAACCCCAATCGTGGCATTGTCGAAGCCGACGAGATGGATTATCGCCGCTGCCTCGAAGTGCAGATGCCCTATCTTGGCCCGGTCATTGGCGCCTATACCGACTGGACACCGCTGACCGACCGCCCGGGCTTCTTCCCCGAAGATATTGACACCTCGGACGCCTGGCAGTTCCGCAATATTCTGGTGCGGTGAGCGAGGTTGGGCCCGTTGATTTTTTTATCGGCTCAAACCATTCCCTCTCCCTTGGGAGAGGGTGAGGGTGAGGGTGAGGGTAAAATGATCGTTATTTCTCGCTTGAATACCCTCATCCTATCCTTCTCCCAGAGGGAGAAGGAACGTTCACGAAGACCTTTATCCAAATTTGAAATGCTCTAGAATCTGTTGCTTTTAAACGGAAACGGCTCCCTCTCCCTGCGCACGGGGAGAGGGATGGGGTGAGGGGCATTTGATAATCCCAAGCCCCTCATCTCAGTCCCTCTCCCCGTCATCCTGAGGAGGCCGCAGGCCGTCTCGAAGGATGGGAGAGGGAGTCGATTCGGCTTGAACCCGACAGGCTCTAAGTTCAGACCGGCAAAGTCAGCAATCCGGCGGCACCTTGCGTGGTGCCAAAGGCCAGCCGGCGGCCATTGTCATCCCACACCAGCGCCGAGACAGCATCTGTGCTGCCCTCCGGCGCGGAACGCACCAGAATTTCCGAGCCGTCCTGCAAGCGGCAGAGCAAAATCCAGCCATCCTCATAGCCAATCGCCAGAATCAGCGCTTTGGGATGAAAGGCCGTGGCGGAGACGCGCGCGGGGCGCACGCCGCATTCACGCGGGGACTGGCCCATCGGCCCGCCCTTGGACTGAAACGGCCAGATGACACAGGCCTCTGCACCGGAGGTCGCCAGCCAGTTGCCATCCTGCGACCAGGACACCGACCGCGTTTTGGCCGGATAACCGGTCATGCGCATATCGGCCTTATCGGCAATGCGCCAGCCATGCAGCGCATTTTCCTGCATGGAAGTAACCGCGAAACGCCCGTCCGGCGAGAAGGTGAGGTCGAGATGCGAGCCTTTCCATTCCAGCCGCTCTGGCGCGGCGGCGGTATTGGGAAACCAGAGCGAGACGCCATTATAATGCGCGATACCAAGACGATAGCCCTTGGGGTAAAAAGCCAGCCCGCGCGGTGTTGTGGGCGCGCGCCAGCTTTTCACCTCGCCCTTGGCGTCACGCGCCCGCACCTCGCGTCCGGCATTCCACGCCAGAGCGCCATCATCGCGCACAATGAGCGTGTCAATCCATGTGCCATTTTCATCCGCGATCAGTGTTGAGGTGCCGTCCGGCGTGGTGGCGAAGATATTGCCATCATCACCGCCGGTATAGAGCCGCTTGCCATCCGTTGCGGCGCACAGAATGGCACCCTCCTCATGCACGACGACGCGCCTGTCCTCACCCGCCTCGGACAGAACAATGCTGCCATCGCTCAAGGCAAAAACCGGCATACGGCCAAGAAAACCAGCCTTGATGACATGCGCACCCGCAATCACGGGCGTGACATTGGCGGTGAGGGACGAGGTGTGGAAAGTGTTCAAAGGTTAACTATTTTTCTAGTGTTGAAACTAAATCACGGGTCGCTTGGCTTGGTTTGCCGGGGCTCGTGTTAAAAAAGCCTGGAAATATAATCTCCTTTTGCATCTTTGTATTCTTAATATTTAATAATTTAGTATTACTCGCCAGACCTAAAGATATTAGGTATTTTTCCAAATAGTTTATGCTTAGAGAAGTGTTACCACGGAAATAATTTCCTTCCTGTGTCTTTTGCGGAATGAGAAAAAGAAACAAATTTGCCCTTTCATACTCGTCTGCTGCAGCGCGATAATGGTTCAATTTGTGTGGCGCAAAGCATTCCTTTTTAAAATTTTGCTTCACTGCTTTACCAACATACCATGGTATTAACTTTGAACTCCCGCTTGTCCCAATTGCAAAAACATAGAGACCTTTAGCCGAAGGTAAATCATCGTCAGTTTTTCGTACTTCGTCCCAAAATTCGTCGAGTTTGACAATTTTGCCATTATCGTCGCATTGAATTCTAAATGGCCCATGTGCATTAAAATTCATCTTTATCCTCCCACCTTACACGCCTCAAACCCCTTGCGGATCAGGTCTTGTTTCAGCTCGCGGCCAATGAACACCAGCTTGGCGCTGCGTTTTTCGTCCGCCCGCCAGTCCCGCTGCAAATCGCCATCGAGAATCATGTGCACACCCTGAAAGACAAAGCGTTTCGGCTCGTTCTTGAAGGCGAGGATGCCCTTGCAGCGCAGAATATTCGGGCCTTCTTCCTGCACCAGATCATTGATCCAGGGCATGAATTTTTCAGGGTCAACATCGCCATCATGAGTGAGGGCGAGGCTTTGCATCTCCTCATCATGATAATGCTTCAGGCCGTGGTGGTGGTGATCATGGTCATGATGATGGTGATCATGGTCATGGCCGTGATGATCGTGGTCATGCTCTTCGGCGTGCAGGAAATCGGGTTCGATGTCTAAAATGCGGTCGAGATCAAAAGCATTCTGCCCCAGTACCGCCTCCAGCGGCACGGCGCATTTCACGGTTTTGTGCAGCTTGGCATAGGGGTTGATGGCGCGGATGCGGGCTTCCACCTCGCGCAATTCGGCCTCCGAAACCAGATCGGTCTTGTTCAGAATGATGACATCGGCAAAGGCGATCTGGTTTTTGGCCTCGGGCGCGTCCTTAAGGCGGGCGGAAAGCCATTTGGCGTCTGCCACGGTCACAACAGCATCAAGGCGGGCGGCATTGCCGACATCGGCATCGACAAAAAAGGTCTGCGCCACAGGGGCGGGGTCAGCAAGGCCGGTGGTTTCGACAATAATGGCGTCGAATTTGCCCTTACGCTTCATCAGGCCTTCAATAATGCGGATAAGGTCGCCGCGCACCGTGCAGCAGATGCAGCCATTGTTCATCTCGAACACTTCTTCATCGGCCCCGACCACAAGGTCATTATCAATGCCGATCTCACCAAATTCATTGACGATAACGGCAAAGCGCTGGCCATGCGGCTCGGTGAGGATACGGTTCAAAAGGGTGGTCTTGCCCGCACCCAGATAGCCGGTGAGGACAGTGACAGGAATTTTAGACATAGACACTCCGCGAGATGTTTATTTCGGCAAGATGTTCATTTTGCCTTTATATGGGCATGGGCGCGGGAAATGTCACCACGCCCACGTTAAAACGGGTGATATTGATAGGCCCAGGTTTCAGTTAACACCTGATCTCCGGCTTTGAGAAACAGCCGCAGCTCCACCGGCTCCTCGCCGTCAACGCTCAGGTCAAATTGCGTGCGCCAATGGCCCGGCACATCATCCGGCACGGCATCGGTCAGTTTATAGCTGCCAATGGTGCCGCGCGAGGTGGAGATCACCGCTTCAGGAATCACACCCATAGGAATATCTTTTAACGGCCCGCCCAAAAATTCGACCAGAAATTTGCGCACGCCATGCGGACGCGGCTGGCCGGGCTGGCCGCCATTGCCCAGCCTTGTGGCGACCACACGCCCCAAGGGGGAGGGAAAGGGCTCATCCGCCAGCCAATAAAGCCGGTAAGCCACTTCAAACACATCGCCCGCTTTGGCTGGCTTGTTCGGCACCCACATGGCGACAATATTGTCATGAATTTCATCATCAGTGGTCAGCTCCAAAAGCTGCACCGCGCCGTCACCCCAGCCGTTTTTCGGTTCCACCCAGAGCGAGGGGCGGCGCTCATAACGCACGCCATCCTGATAATGGTCAAAATTGCGGTCGCGCTGCAACAGGCCGAAGCCTTTGGGATTTTGATCGACAAAGGCCGAGGCCTGAATATGCGGCGGATTGTTCAGAGGCCGCCAGATATGCTCGCCCGTGCCTGTCCACAGCGCTAAGCCATCCGAATCATGAATTTCGGGACGCCAGTCCTCAGCTTTGGCCTTGGCCGTTTCCGAAAACCAATACATCGAGGTCAGCGGCGCAATGCCAAAGCGGGCAATGTCGGCGCGCAGATGCAGGGTGGCATCAATATCCATGATCACGCCCTTGCCGCGCTGCATGACAAACCGATAGGCCCCGACAATCGAGGGGCCTTCGAGGCGCGCATAAAGCGTCACCGGCCCGTCGCCCTCGGGGGCCTCAATATAAAATTGCGTGAAATCAGGAAATTCCTCAGGGCGGCCCCCCACCGCACTGTCCAGCGCTATGCCACGGGCGGAGAGGCCATATTGATACAATTCGCCAATGGCACGGAAATAGGACGCGCCCAGAAAAGCCACCCAGTCATTCTTTTTCCAGTCCAGCGTGCCATTGCGCGGCTCCTGATAACGGAAACCGGCAAAGCCGACATTGCTGGGCAGTTTTTTTGCCGGACTGTCGCTCGGCATGTCAAAATAGCTGGGATCATAAAGAATCGGGCGCACCTCGCCCTTCTGCACCAGATTCATCCCCACCGGCTTTTTGAAAAACTTGCCGAGATGAAAAAACGTAACCGGATATTCCCCCGGCCCTTCAGCAAACAACGCGTGATCGGCCCGGTAAAAAATCTTGCCATGCGCTTCATAGTCGATCTTGTCGAGAATATCGGCAGCAACAACCGGCGGCGGCGTGTAGGGCTTGGCGGCCAGCGCCGTGACTTCAGCCTTCAAACTGTCAAAGGAGAAAGGTGCAGCGGTGCCAAGGCGAAGGCCATTGAGGGTTTTGGTCTCGGCCGCCTCAGCCGCGCTGAAAGGCACAGTCAGGCCAATCGCCGCAAGCCCCTGCAACAGCATGCGCCGGTCAAAATCTGAATTCATGGGATCACCTGATTTTAAGTGCGGAGGGGCTCGACCAGCAAAGCGGCGCGGACAAATTTAAACACCGCATAGCAACCGATCAGAACAAATATAACTTCAAGCCCGATGGACATATCCGGCGGCAGTTGAAAAATGCCGCCCAGAGCCCAGCCTGCGGCCCAGGCCATAGCGAGCAATTCTGTGCCCAGCAAAATGCCGACACTCACCACAGTGATGAAATTCTGCCAGTTAATCGGTTTTTGTGCGGTGTGAGCCAAGGCTTTGTCCTCATTGCAAATATATATTTCAATTATAACAGGAACGGGCTTTGAACAAGGCGTTTGTCACAGCCGCATCATCGCGGTACGAGTGTTTTTAAAGCCTGATCAATCCGGCTTTGCCAACCGCGCCCTGTTGCCTTAAAGGCCTCAATCGTGGCGCGGTCCAGGCGCAAAGTCACACGCAGCTTGGTTGGCTGCTTCTGTTTGCCACGCCCTTTGCTGATTTTTTCAGCTAGATCAGGAAAAACCTCCGCAAAGGGGCGAGCCTGCTCCATATCGGAAGGCGTGAGTTCAGAATTATCGGAGACATTGTCCCAATCGGCAGCGCTATAGCCGCGCCCCTCGACAAATTGTGCGGCGGGTTTAGATTTTGTCATGCACAAATGTCCTTTCCTGAACACTAGCAGTCCGCATAGAAATAACGGAGAGGGCTTCAGAGCCAAGTGGTTTGAAAATAACAACAATAATTTTTCGTCGCTGCAGCCACCCAACCGCTTTATATCTACCCGATTGAGCCGGAATAATGCGTGAATTCATAAAAAAATCAAAATCCAAACGGGCAAAATCCAACCCATGCTTGTCAATATTTGCCAGCCGTTTTGGTTCATCCCAAACTATTTCCATAACCCATTATATCGACACTCAAAAAAATTTCAATTAAATTGTAGCGACAAAATAAGTCAAAATATCTTCCCCACTGGACAAACACGCGCCCCCGCGCTGATATGAGCAAAACGTGAGGAAACAATGCTGCACATAACCCCCGGCTTTGCGCGTATCGGCGAAGAAAATGCCTTTGCTGTTCTGGCCCGCGCCACCGAGCTGATGCGTCAGGGCCGTGACATCATCAACCTCGGCATTGGCCAGCCCGATTTTGCCACCCCGCCGCATATTGTCGAGGCGGCCATCAAGGCCCTGCGCGACGGTCACCACGGCTATACGCCAGCCACAGGCATTCTGCCGCTGCGCGAAGCGGTGTCCGCCGATTTGCACCGGCGCTTTGGCGTCGAGGTCTCGCCCGAATTGGTAATGATCGTGCCGGGCGGCAAGGTCACCATGTATATGGCGATTCTGATGTTTGGCGAGCCGGGTGCCGAAATTCTCTATCCCGACCCCGGCTTTCCGATTTATCGCTCAATGATTGAATATACTGGCGCAACGCCGGTGCCTGTGCCGATCCGCGAGGAGAACGGTTTTGCCTTTTCCGCCGAAGAAACCTTGGCGCTGATCACGCCCAAAACGCGGCTGCTGATCCTCAATTCCCCCGCCAACCCCACGGGCGGCGTCACGCCAAAATCCGAAATCGACAAGCTGGTGGCGGGACTGGCCAAATTTCCGGATGTGGCGATTCTGTCCGACGAAATTTATGGCCAGATGACCTATGACAATGCTGTGCACCAGACATTGCTGGCCTATCCTGAAATCCGCGACCGGCTGATCATTCTCGATGGCTGGTCCAAAACCTATGCCATGACCGGCTGGCGCATGGGCTATTCGGTCTGGCCCAAGCCGCTTTATGAAAATGCCCGCAAGCTGGCGGTCAATTCCTTCTCCTGTGTCAATGCACCGGCGCAATGGGGCGGGCTGGCCGCGCTCACCGGCCCGCAGGATGCGGTTCATGCGATGGTGGCCGAATTCGACAGGCGCCGCAAAGTGGTGGTGGACGGGCTGAACGCTTTGCCCCATGTGCGCTGCGCCACGCCCAAAGGCGCATTTTATGCCTTCCCCAACATATCCCAGACCGGCTGGAATGCGAAAAAACTGGCCTCGGCCCTGCTGGAGGAGGCCGGCGTCGCCACCATAGGCGGGCCGGATTTCGGCGTCTATGGCGAGGGCTATATCCGCCTGTCCTATGCCAATTCCACCGAGAATATTGTCAGGGCTCTGGCACGGATGGGAGATTTTCTGGCGCAGGCACAGGCGGAGTAAGGCCCTGCCTCATCCCGCCTGCGGTTCAAACAGCCTCACAGCATACTTGGCAGGACACGGTCAGGCGGGCGATGGCCGTCCATAAAGGTTTTGATATTCACAATCACCTTCTCGCCCATGTCAATGCGGCTCTCGATGGTGGCCGATCCCATATGCGGCAGCAGCGTCACCTTACCCGCCTTGGCGAGCTTGGCGAGTTTTGGCGGCACGGCGGGTTCATGCTCGAACACGTCCAGCCCGGCACCGGCGATTTCATTAGCCTCCAGCATCCGGGTCAGGGCGTTTTCGTCAATGATCTCGCCGCGTGCGGTATTGACGATAATGGCATCCGGCTTGAGGTGTTTCAGGCGGCGGGCCGAGAGAAGATGATATGTCGCGGGTGTGTGCGGGCAGTTGACCGAGACAATATCCATCCGCGACAGCATCTGGTCGAGCGAATCCCAATAGGTGGCTTCCAGCGCCTCCTCAATATCAGGCAGCACGCGGCGGCGGTTGTGATAATGAATGGAAATGCCGAAGGCCTTGGCGCGCTTGGCCAGTGCCTGACCAATGCGGCCCATGCCGACAATGCCGAGCCGCTTGCCGGAAATGCGGTGCCCGAGCATCCATGTCGGTGACCAGCCCTGCCATTCATCCTCATGCACGACGCGCGCACCCTCGACAATGCGGCGGGCCACGGCCAGAATCAGCGCCATGGTCATGTCGGCAGTGTCCTCAGTGAGCACGCCGGGCGTATTGGTGACCGTAATGCCGCGGCGCAGCGCCGAGGTCACGTCAATATTGTCCACACCATTGCCGAAATTAGCGATGAGCTTCATCTGCTCGCCGGCCTGAGCAATCAGCGCGGCGTCGATGCGGTCTGTGACCGTCGGCACCAGCACATCGGCCTCGCGCATGGCTTCGGCCAGCTGGGCGGGGGTCATCGGCTTGTCATTCAGGTTGAGCCGCACATCAAACAATTCGCGCATACGCGTTTCAATGATGTCGGGCAATTTTCGTGTCACGATGACCAAAGGTTTTTTCTTGCCCATGCCGGTTGCACTCCCGCCGTTTCAATTTGGTGCCTGCAACATCATCTGCCATATGGGAACTGACGTTGCATTAACCTTCTGTTAAACTTGATCAGGACAGATAGGCAACGGCCTTTTTGCCCTATAGCCTTCTCTAACAGAAGAGCTTGCAAAGACAAGCCAAAGTCACAGAATTCAACACAGGCAGGCCATGAGCAAAAAGAGTGAGACGCTGCGCCAGAGCCCCCGCCCAACAGCCCCCCTAAGGCTTAAAGCATGGTGTGCGGGGCTGATTGTGCTGCTGGCCCTGGGACTTGGGCCTGAAGCTGTGCTGGCGCAAGCGCTGGGCCCGGTGTCCGGCCAGCCCTTGCCACGTTTCGTCAGTCTGAAATCAGACCGTGTCAATGTGCGGCAGGGGCCATCCAAAGATCAGCCCACCCGCTGGATTTATCAGCGCGCCGGTCTGCCGGTTGAGGTCACTGCAGAATTTGAAACCTGGCGCAAAATCCGCGACTCGGAAGGAGCGGAAGGCTGGGTGCTGCATTCCCTGCTGTCCGGGCGGCGCACCGCATTGGTGCTGGCGGGCAAAACTGGAGGCAATGTCATGCTGTTTGCCAAGCCCTCGGCACAATCAACAGTGACAGCCTGGCTGCAACCGGGCGTGGTCAGCAATATAAAAACCTGCGACGGGCAGTGGTGCCGCATTTTTGGCGATGACTATGATGGTTATATTCAGCAGAACAATGTCTGGGGGGTATATCCGCACGAACCCGTCAACTAAAGTCTTTTATCTTTAGACGCAAACGCCTCCCTCGCCCCGTTCATCCTTCGAAACGGCCTGCGGCTTCCTCAGGAGGACGGGGAGAGGGTGGGGTGACAATGCGTTTCCACCTCAAAACAACAGGCTCTAGGTCAGGTTCCCGGCGCAAAGCTCTTGGGGGCAGGACTGACGGCGGTCGCCGTGCCGGCGCTGACCTGATAAACGGCAATGCCGCGCTCATTGACGCCATCGGCACGAAAACGGAACACACCATCGGCACCATTGAAGCCGGAGGGTGTGGTGAGCGTGCGATCCGCAAACCGCTGGGCGCCCTGCGTGCGGGCAAGGGCCGCCGCCAGAGACACGGCGTCATAGGCCAGCGAAGCAATGCGGGTGGGCTCGGAGCCATATTTGGCGCGGTAGCGGCCCGCAAAAGCATTGAAACCGGCATTGTCGGGCGCGGCAAACCATGCACCCTGCACAGGCTGCAAGGCCAGAACACGCGCATCATTCCACACGCCTGTGCCCAGAATCTGAACCTTGCGCGCCGCCAGAGCCGCCAGAGCGGGCGCAACGGTGGCCATATTATCCGCCTGTTCCGGCACAAAAACCGCATCAATCTGATTGCCCAGCGCATTGATTTTGGCTGCGGCAGAGGCGGCTGCCCCGGGTGCATAGCGCTCGACCGACATCACGCGGATATTTTTGCGGGCTGTGATCTGCTGAAATTCAGCCAGAGCCACATTGCCATATTCACCTTCGGGCACCATAGCCGCAAAGGATTTTTTACCCTTGGAGGCGGCAAAATCGACAACCCTGTCCACCTGACTTTCAATCAGGAAGGACAATAAATAAACGCCCGGCTGCGCCACAGATGAGTCTGTGGAAAAGCCAATGACAGGACGCCCCGCCGCTTTGGCCTGTGCCCCGACCTCACGCACATTATTGGCAAACAACGGACCGACAAACAATTCGGCCCCCTCGCCCAGCGCGGCTTTGGCAGCATCCCGCGCGCCGTCGGGTGTGGAGCGGTCATCCTTGACGAGCAGAGTGAGGTCGGTGGAATTGGCCTCAGCCAAGGCCATTTCAGCGGCATTGCGCATGGATGTGCCGATAAGGCTTGGGCCGGAGGCCTGTGTCAGCGGCAGCACCAGCGCAACCCGCACAGGGCCGGTGCCGATGGTTGTGCCCAAATTGCCATCCAAAGGCTGGCTCTGCACAGACCCGACAGGCGCTGAAAAGGTCTGGTCGGACACGGGAGACAATCCGGCCATCTGTCCGCTGCACCCAGCACCCATCCCCGCCAGCACCACAGCCAGAGGCAGGCGCATCAGCAGACTGCGCCGACGGATAAGAGACGACTGGGACATAGCGCACTCCGGATTAGGACAACAACTCATTCAACATCGTAACCAAACATGGCTAACGGGATGTGAACTTTAGCCTGTGAATAACATAATTTAAAGATGCAGGGTGCAATTTATTAACACATCGTTTAAACTCGGTTGTTCGCAGGCTCCACCGGCATCAGACCTATATGCCCAGAAATTATCATTCTCCGGGGCACAAATCTGCGCTAAGACAAAACCATGAACACAAACACACACGCCCAGCCGTCCGGAACCTCACCCGGCACCGGCCCTCATGCACTTGGCGCGGGCCGCACCGCATCCGGTTTCACGGCCTTCGGGCTGAGGGCTGAGGCCGAGAAGCTGAGCCCCGGCCTGCATGTGGTGGCGACCCCCATCGGCAATCTGCGCGATATTTCGCTGCGCGCCCTTTCCACACTGGCGGCGGCAGATGCCATTCTGGCGGAAGACACCCGCACCACCAAGGTTTTATTGTCGCATTACGGCATAACAACCCCGCTGATCGCCTATCACGAGCATAATGCCGCGCAGATGCGCCCGCAAATTCTGGCAAGGCTGCAAAAAGGCGAGGCTTTGGCGCTGGTCTCGGACGCCGGCACACCGCTGGTGTCTGATCCCGGCTTCAAACTGGTGGGCGATGTGGTGGATGAGGGCCTAGCCGTCACCTCGGTGCCCGGTGCCTCCGCTGTGCTGGCGGCGCTGGTGGTGGCGGGCCTGCCGACAGACCGTTTCTTTTTTGAAGGGTTTTTGCCCCCGAAAAGCGCAGCGCGGCGTCAGCGCATTTCAATTTTAAGCAAAATTCCCGGAACATTGGTGTTTTTTGAAAGCCCCCGCCGTCTGGCGGAATGTCTGGATGATCTTTGCGCTGTGCTCGGCCCGCGCGATGCGGTGGTGGCACGCGAACTGACCAAGCATTTTGAAACCATCCGCCGTGCGCCCCTGCCCGATCTGGCCGCACAATTTGCCCATGAGCCCACACCCAAGGGCGAAATCGTCGTGCTGGTTGCCCCGCCGGGCGCCAATGACAGCGCACAGGATGGCGAGGCGCTGGACGAAAAATTGCACAAAGCCCTCGACAGCTATTCAGTAAAGGATGCCGCCAGCATTGTCTCTCAGGCCACCGGCCTGCCGCGCCGTCAGGTTTATGCACGGGCGATCGAGCTTCATGCCGCGCGCCGCTAAGCATAAAGCCCGCCTGTTCGGGCAATGTGCCGAATTTGTCGCCTGTCTGCTGCTGATGCTGAAGGGCTACCGCATTCTGGCGCGCAATATGCAGGTCAAAGGCGGCGAGATTGACATTATCGCCGCAAAGGCCGGACTGGTGGCCTTTGTCGAGGTTAAGGCCCGCCCGACACTGGAAGCTGCCCTGACCGCCATAAGCCCGGAAAAACAGCGCCGTATCTCAAAGGCCGCACGTATCTGGCTGAGCCGGAACCGCTGGGCCGCAGCAACAACCCTGCGCGGCGATGCGATTTATGTTGCGCCTTTTCGGCTGCCACGCCACTTAATTGCAGCCTATGAACTTGCACTATGAAACAGATGATTCAGAACAGGGATTTCACATGCGCCTGAATGTTGCCGTCCAGATGGACCCGATCCACGCCATCAATATCACCGGTGATTCCACCTTTGCCTTGCTGCTGGAGGCGCAATCACGCGGGCACACGCTGTTTTATTATACGCCGGACAGGCTCTCCCTGCAAAATGGCGCGGTGCACGCCCCCGTGCAAAAGCTGGAGGTGCGCGACGAAAAAGGCAATCACTTCACCCTTGGCGAACCGGTTATGACCGATCTGGCGTCTATGGATGTGATTTTGCTGCGGCAGGATCCGCCCTTCGACCTTGCCTATATCACCAGCACCCATATTCTGGAGCGGCTGCACCCGAAGGTTCTGGTGGTCAATAATCCAGCCGAGGTGCGCAATGCGCCGGAAAAACTGTTTGTGCTGGATTTTCCGCACCTCATGCCCCCCACGCTGATCACCCGCGACCGCGAGGCCATCGAGGCGTTCCGTGCCGAATTTGGCGATGTGGTGATGAAGCCGCTTTATGGCAATGGCGGCGCGGCCGTGTTTAAAGTGGCCGAAAAAGACCCGAATTTCGGCTCGTTGTTTGACCTTTTCAGTTCCATGATGCGCGAGCCCTGGGTGGTGCAGCGGTTTTTGCCGCAGGTGGTGCAGGGTGACAAACGCATTATTCTGATTGACGGCGAGGCGGCCGGTGCGGTCAATCGTGTGCCCGCCGCCAATGACATCCGCTCGAATATGGTGCGCGGCGGCGCGGCGCATCCCACAGATTTGAGTGCCCGCGAGCAGGAAATCTGCCGCACCATCGGGCCGGAGCTGAAGCGGCGTGGCCTGATTTTTGTCGGCATTGATGTGATTGACGGCAACCTGACTGAAATCAATGTCACCTCGCCCACGGGCCTGCGCGCGATCAAACGGCTGGGCGGGCCGGACCTTGCCGCACAAATATGGGATGTGATCGAGAGAAAGCGCGGTTGATACGATGACCCGGCCCATATTTGCCCGCACACAGGACTATCTGTTTGACCGTGGAAGGCTGGCTGCGCAGATTGATGATCTGCGCGCCCATTATTCCGATATGGGTGAATTCCGCAAAGCTGTGGTGGAGGTTCTGGCCAAGGTGCATAGTGAGGGCATCGCCCAGATCCGCCGCTGGTTTGACGAGGATGGCAAGGGACTGGCCTGCACCCAGCGCATCTGCCAGCTCGAAGACGAAATTATTCTCGCCATTTACACCTATGTGACCCAACATATTTACCCGCTCGACAATGCCAGCACCGCCGAGCGCCTCGCCATCGTGGCAGTGGGCGGCTATGGCCGTGGCACGCTGGCGCCCAGCAGCGACATCGATCTGCTGTTTTTATTGCCCTATAAGCAGACCCCTTGGGGCGAAAGCGTGGTCGAGGCCATGCTGTATGTGCTCTGGGACCTGCGCCAGAAGGTGGGCCATGCCACCCGTTCCATTGATGAATGTCTGCGCCAGGCCAAGGCGGATATGACCATCCGCACCAGCCTGCTGGAAGCCCGCTTCATTCATGGGGACAGAGGCCTTTTCGACGAATTTCAGCAGCGCTTCATGAGCGAGATTGTGGAGCTGGGTGCCAAGGATTTTGTCGCGGCCAAGCTGGCCGAGCGCGAAACACGGGTGCGCCGCGCCGGACAGTCCCGCTATCTGGTTGAGCCCAATGTCAAGGAGGGCAAGGGCGGCCTGCGGGATCTCAATACGCTGTTCTGGATTGCGAAATATGTTTACAAGGTTTCGGATGTGCGCGAACTGGTGGCCGCAGGGCTGTTTACGCCCGCAGAATTGCGGCTGTTCCGGCGCTGTGAGGAGTTTTTATGGCGGGTGCGCTGCCACCTGCATTTCACCACCAAACGCGCTGAAGAGCGCCTGAGCTTTGACCTGCAACGCATCATTGCCGAAAAGCTGGGCTATAAAACCCATGCGGGCCTGACCAGCGTCGAACGCTTCATGAAGCATTATTTTCTCATCGCCAAGGATGTGGGCGACCTGACCAATATTGTCTGCGCCGCGATGGAAGAAAAACAGGCCAAGCCCCGGGCCATGCTCAACCGGCTGGTCGGGCATTTCCGCCGTCGCAACGAACTGGCCGGCACAGATGATTTTGCCATAGAAACAGACCGCATCACCATTGCACGGGCCGATATTTTTGAAAAAAACCCGATCAATCTGATCAAACTCTACTGGCTGGCCGACAAAAATTCGCTCGCCATTCATCCGGATGCAACCCGCCTTGTCACCCTCTCGCTGAAGCGAATTGATACGGCGTTGCGCAACAATAAAGAGGCGAACAAGCTGTTCATGGATATTCTGACCTCCCGACGCGCCCCTGAAGTGGTGCTGCGCCGCATGAACGAGGCGGGTGTGCTGGGCCGGTTTATTCCTGATTTTGGCCGTATCGTCGCCATGATGCAGTTCAACATGTATCATCATTACACCGTGGACGAGCACCTGCTGCGCACGGTGGGCATTTTATCCGAAATTGATTCCGGACGTCTGAAAGAGGACCACCCGATTGCCAGCGAGGTGATGCCGACCATTGCCAACCGCACCGTGCTTTATGTGGCCGCCTTTCTGCATGACATTGCCAAAGGCCGCGATGAGGACCACTCGATTGCCGGTGCCAGGGTGGCCCGCAGCCTCTGCCCGCGCTTTGGCCTCAATGCTGCCGATACGGAAACCGTGGCCTGGCTGATTGACCAGCATCTGGTGATGTCCAACACCGCCCAGAGCCGCGACCTTTCCGACCCGCGCACAATCGAAACCTTTGCCAATATTGTGCAAACGCTGGAGCGGCTGAAACTGCTCCTCGTGCTCACCGTGTGCGACATACGCGCCGTTGGCCCCGGCGTGTGGAACGGCTGGAAAGGCCAGTTGCTGCGCTCGCTCTATTGGGAAACCGAAGTGGTGCTGAGCGGCGGCCATTCCGCCGCTGACCGGCGCAGCCGCGTCATTGAAATGCAGCACCAGCTTCATCAGGCGCTGCCGACATGGTCTGATCCGGAATTTGAGGATTATGCCGCCCGTCATTATCCCGCCTACTGGCTGAAGGTGGATCTGGAGCGTAAAATTCAGCACGCCAATCTGCTGCGGCTCTCGGCTGTGGATATGCGCTCGCTGATGACCGAATACCGCACGGATGCGTTCAAGGGCGTCACCGAACTGACCGTGATCGCGCCCGACCATCCACGGCTGCTGTCGGTGATTGCCGGAGCCTGCGCGGCGGCAGGGGCCAATATTGTCGATGCGCAGATTTTCACCACCACTGACGGGCTGGCGCTGGACACGATTTTCATGACCCGCGCCTTCGACATGGAAGAGGACGAACTGCGCCGCGCCGCGCGCGTGGCGCAATCGGTTGAAAAAGCTCTGCGCGGAGAGATCCGGCTCGGCCCCATTCTGGAAAGCAAAGGCGCGGCCAATAAAGAGCGGGCCGCCACCTTCCGTCTCGCGCCGGAGGTGGTTCTTGATAACAATCTCTCCAACCGCTATTCCGTGCTGGAAGTCTCCGGCCTTGACCGGCCCGGCCTGCTCTATGACCTTACCGCAGTGATTTCCAAACTGAACCTCAATATCGGCTCGGCCCATGTGGTCACCTTTGGCGAAAAGGCGGTGGACGTGTTTTATGTCACCGACCTGACCGGCGCAAAAATCACCAATCCGGCCCGCCAATCCTCGGTCAAGCGGCATCTGCGCGAGGTATTTGCCGAGAAATGAACAAAACAGCCAAATTGGCTCTTATGCTTATGCTGCGATATTTATCCGTCTTGTCTTGATTTTTAGCGGCGAACCCCTGATATGAAGGCTCTGTATTCGCCATTATGGCCAAACTTAAACCCGGGTATTGCATGACACCTCAAGACGAAGACACGACATCAGAACAGGACACTTCAGTTCCGGAGGCCAATTCGGCAGCGCCGTCGCAGGAGGCTGTCATCACAGCGCTGAACGCTGAAAATGCCAGCCTGAAGGACCGCCTGCTGCGCACGCTTGCCGATATGGAAAATATGCGCCGCCGCACAGAGCGTGAAATTGCCGATGCCAAGGCCTATGCCGTCACCAATTTTGCCCGCGATATGCTCAATGTAGCCGACAATATCCGCCGGGCGCTGGACTCCGTCCCTGAGAACGAGCGCACCCATGCCGAGACCGCCTTCAAGGCCCTGATCGAGGGTGTGGAACTGACCGAACGCGACCTTCTGGTCACTCTGGGCCGGTTTGGCGTGAAAAAGCTCGACCCGCAGGGCGCGAAATTCGACCCCAATATGCATCAGGCGATGTTTGAAATTCCCAATGAGCATGTGGCGCATGGCACTGTATTGCAAGTGGTGCAGACCGGCTATGCCATTGGCGAGCGGGTTTTGCGCCCCGCCATGGTGGGTGTGTCCAAAGGCGGGCCGAAAGCCACAGCCGAGACCAGCAGCGAACCGGCAAACTGATGGTGCTGGCGGCTTATTCCGCGCCGCAACCACATATTGTTGAAAATGCCGGATTTGCTATGATGCACCCTCATCTTAGAGGAGGGTATCCACATGGCAGATCACGGCATTTTTTGCTGGAATGAACTGATCACTCCGGATGTCGAAGCGGCAAAGCACTTTTATGCGGCCCATTTTGGCTGGACCTATCAGGCCAATCCCATGCCAACAGGCGGCACCTATTGGGTCGCCTTTTTGGAGAATGCGCCCTGCGCAGGCATTATGGATATGGCGGACACGCCTTTGCCCGCAGGCACGCCGCCATTCTGGTTTCCTTATATTCTTGCCAAATCCGTCGATGCAACCGCGGATGATGTGGTGGCAGCACAGGGTAAAATTATGCGCCCCTTGTGGGATGTTGCCGGTGTGGGCCGGTTCGGCATTTTTCAGGATGCCACCGGTGCCGGTTTTGGGGCTATGACACCCGTGCCACGCGGCTAGCCCCGTGTCACCCGGCGCATGGTGAGGTTGATCCGCCCGCCATGCTCCAGCAGTGTCGATGTGGCGGGCATGATGCGATCCACCCCGTGAAAGGCCAGACGCGCCGCGCCGCCCAGCACCAGCACATCGCCGGAGGCGAGCTTGACCGATTGCGTTTTGCCGCCGCGCGTGGTGCCGCCATAGCGAAACAGGCAGGTGTCCCCCAGCGACACAGACACGACGGGGGCGGAAAAATCCTGCTCGTCCCTGTCCTGATGCAAGCCCATTTTGGCCGTCACCTCATAAAAATTGATCAGGCAGGCTTCGGGCAGTGCCGCGCATTGTGCCACGGCCTGCCAAATATCCAGCAGGCTCTGCGGCATATCCGGCCAATTCTGGCCCGTAACCGGATGTTGCGGCTGATAGCGATAGGATGTTTCATCCGACACCCAGCCCAGCGCCCCGCAGTTGCTCATGCGCACCGAAAAGGGCTGGCCGGTTTTGGGCATACGCGGCACAAACAGGGGTGCGATGCGAATAAGATCGCGCACCTGCGCCACCAGCGCCTGCTGGCTCGCTCGGTCGAGATAAGACGGATAATATTGCAGGCCGGGCTGAAGTTCGATCATGCCCGATATTTAAGGCAGAACGCTGCATATTTCCAGATCATGTGCCGCGCGGTTTGGCGCGGGCGGTGGGCAGGGCTTTGGCGGGGTCATCGGGCCAGACATGGCGCGGATAGCGTCCCTTCATCTCGGATTTAACCGCCGCCCATGAGCCTTGCCAGAAGCCGGGCAAATCTTTTGTGATCTGAATCGGCCGATGCGCGGGCGAGAGCAAATGCAGCGTCAGCGGCAATTTTCCGCGCGCAATGCGGGGATGTTCGCTTAAGCCGAACAGTTCCTGCACCCTTATGGCCAGAACCGGCCCACCCTCGGTTTCATAATCCAACGCCACATGCGAGCCGGTGGGCGCGGTGAAATGGGTGGGTGCCTCGCGCTCCAGCCGTTTGTGCATGTCCCACGGCAACAGGGCAGACACCGCCTCAAACACATCCTCTGCACTGATCTGGCTGAGGCTGGTTTTGTGCTCCAGTTGCGGGCCGAGCCAATGCGCAACCGTGCTTTGCAGATTGTGCATTGAGAGATCCGGCCATTCGCTACCCTCCGCCTCGGCGCGGCGCAAAAATTCAACACGGTGACACAGTTGCAACGTGGCTTTGCTCCAGGGCAGCACCTCCAGCCCAAGGCGGCCAATGCCCTCGGCCAGTTTCAGGGCGGTTTCGGCATTGGGCTGAATCGGCAAAGGCTGGTCTTTGAACACCAATGCGCCCAGACGGCTGACACGGCGCGCCCGCAGCGCTTTAGCGGCCATATCGAAACTGATTTCATCCGACATTTCAGGCGGGAACTGACGCAGAATATCCTCAAGGCTGATCGGGGCGGCCAGCACAATGCGGCTGGCACTGGCGCGGCCAATGATCTCGCCAACCGCCAGAAACGGCACCCGCGCCAAAGGGTCTGCGGGGTCGATAAAGGCGGCGCGGCCATTGACCATCAGAAATTCACCCGGCTTGCCGCGCGCTCTGGCAATACGATCGGGAAAAGCCAGCGCCAGAAGCCGCCCGGCGTCCTGAATGTCACCACGGCTTTGCGCCCCGCCCGCCTGCCGCGCCCAGGTTTTGGCCATGCGCCGCGCCTCATCCACCCGAGGCCCTTTATCCCGATAAAACCGCTCCAGCCGCTGCACCAGATCAACACTCTCCCCGCCCAATCCGCGCTCGCTGATCAGCAAGGCGATGTCCGCAGCCAGCACAGCCTCGCCCTGTTCGCCAGCGCGAATCACCATTGCGGCAAGGCGCGGCGGCAAGGGCAGCGCACGGATTTTGCGGCCCGTATCGGTCAGGCGACCGGCCTCATCCAGCGCCAAAATCTCCTGAAGCAGGGTTCCGGCCTCTTTCAAAGCGGGTTTGGGCGGAGAATCAAGCCAGCTCAGCTGATCGGGCGATGCGCCCCATGCCGCCAAATCCAGCAGCAGGCCGGAGAGATCGGCACTTAAAATTTCCGGCTGGGTGAAGGGCTCCAAAGCGCCATTGCCCGCCTCCTCCCACAGGCGGTAGCAGACGCCGGGCTGCGTGCGGCCCGCGCGGCCACGGCGCTGGTCGGCGGAGGCGCGCGACAGGCGGCGGGTTTCCAGACGGGTGAGGCCAAGGTCCGGCTCATAGCGCGGCACCCGGGCAAAGCCAGAGTCCACCACCACCCGCACCCCGTCAATGGTGATGGAGGTTTCGGCAATCGAGGTGGCGATAACAATTTTACGGTGGCCCACAGGCGGCGGTGCAATGGCGCGGGTTTGCGCGGCGCGATCCAGCGCGCCATAAAGCGGCACCACATCCATGGCAGGATCCCGAATCCGCTCATTGAGAAAGGCCGCCAGACGGGTAATCTCGCCCTGTCCGGGCATGAACACCAGAACCGACCCTTCCTGCTCCTGCACAGCGGCCAGCACAACCCTGCCCACCTGCTCCTCCAGCCGCATCTGCGGGTCATAGCCTTTATAGAGAGTGGTGACGGGAAAGGCCCGCCCTTCCGAGTGCAGCACCGGCGCATCGCCCAGCAGCGAGGCCACACGCGCACCATCCAGCGTGGCCGACATCACCAGAATGCGCAACTCCTCACGCAGTCCCGCCTGCGCATCCAGCGCCAGCGCAAGGCCAAGGTCAGCATCCAGCGAGCGCTCGTGAAATTCGTCAAATATCACCGCCGACACGCCGTCGAGCGCCGGATCATCAAGAATCATCCGCGTGAACACGCCTTCGGTGACAATTTCGATACGGGTGGCGGCGGAAACCAGCGTTTCCATACGCACCCGCAAGCCGATGGTCTGGCCGAGGCGCTCGCCCAGACTTTCCACCATACGCATGGCGGCGGCGCGGGCAGCCAGACGCCGCGGCTCCAGCATCAGAATTTTGCCGCTTTGCCAGTGTGCATCCAGCAGCGCCAGCGGCACGCGCGTGGTTTTGCCAGCCCCCGGCGGGGCCACCAGCACAGCGCGCGGCGCAGCATCAAGCGCCGCCGTCAGGGCGGGCAGCACATCATCAATCGGCAGGGAGGTCTCGAATTTCACCTCATTCTTATGCCGCAAGCGCCCCCGCAGCGCAAGATTCGAACCGAACCCCCTGCCACGCTCTATTTTCGCCATGTCATGCGATTGACAAATGCCTGACATTTGCCAAGACTATGGAACGTTCCAAACAGACTCCGGTTTCCGGATCATGCGGAACACAAAAATAAATCCGGCTCAACCGGAGTTTCAGGGCGGATTGCAGGACGGACACATATTATGACTGCCCCAGGCAGAGGTGACACACGCGCCACCATCATCGACATAGCCCGGCTGGCCGGCGTTTCAAAATCAACCGTGTCTCTGGTGTTGAAAAATTCACCTATGGTGAAAGAGGAAACCCGCGCCCGTGTTGAGGCCGCCATGGGCGAGGTGGGCTATGTCTATAATAGGGCTGCGGCAAATTTACGCATGGCCCGTTCCAATTTCGTCGGCATGATCATTTCCGACCTGATGAACCCGTTTTTTTCCGAAATGGCCGCAGGCATAGAGGAGGCGCTGTACCGCGCCGGATATGTGCCGATTCTGGCCAATACCAATGAAGACCCGCAGCGTGAGGCGCGGGTGCTGCAATCCATGCGCGAGCAGGGCGTGGCCGGCATCATCATTTCTCCCACCGGCCTCACCGATGCCGATTCACTGGCCGAGTTCCGCCATAGTCATATTCCTGTGGTTTCAATAGCGCGGCGCATGAACGGAGCGCATCTGGCCTATATCGGGCAGGACAATGTCAACGGGGCCTTTCTGGCCACGCAATATTTGCTTGAGCTGGGCCATAAAACCATTGCCTTTCTGGGGGGCACAGCTTCGGCGGCCACCCAGCGCGAACGGTTGCAAGGCTACAGGCTGGCGCTGGATGCCGCAGGTCTGGCCTTTGCGCCTGACCTTGTGTTTGAGGCCATGCCCACCCGCATGGGCGGACGGGACGCCGCCCGCGCCATGCTGGCCAGTCAATGCGGGGCCACTGCGGCACTCTGTTTCAATGATATTGTGGCCTTCGGCGTCATTCATGCGCTGGCTGATCAAGGCATTGAAACCGGACGTGATTTTTCGGTGATCGGCTTTGACAATATTGCCGAAAGCGCGTTTCACCGCCCGCCCCTGACCACCATCGCTGCCCATACGCGCATGATGGGCGAGCATGGCGCGCAAATTCTGCTGGCCATGATCGAACAGCCCGACCAGCCGATTTATGTGCTGATCGAACCGGCGCAGCTGATTGTGCGCGAATCCTGCGCACCGCCACAACAAAGGATAGATTCATGATCCGGCATATTGTTCTGGTGCGGTTTCGCCCTGACCTTCCCAGCAAGGAGAGACTGGGCATTTTTGTCCAGCTTGCCGCCCTTGATGGTGTCGTGCCCGGAATGCTGAGCTTTCATGCCGGTGAAAACAGCAGCTCCGAAAGCCTTGAGCGCGGCTATCACCATGGTTTTTCGATTGATTTCAAAGACGAAACCGCGCGGGACGCCTATCTCGCCCACCCCGACCATAAAGCCGCCGGTGCGCGGCTTGTCAGCGCCTGCACGCATGGCATTGACGATATTCTGGTGTTTGACCTCGAACTTTAGAGCCTGCTGTTTTGAGGGGAAAACGCATTATGAGCGTTCTTTCTCACCGCCATCCTGAGGCTCTCGAAGGATGAACGGGGAGAAGACTCAAGATAAGAGGCGTAAATCATAAAAATGCCCCTCACCCCACCCTCTCCCCGCGCGCGGGGCGAGGGAGACGTTTCCGTCTAAAGGCAACAGACTCTGACGAGGGCATTATCAGAGCCTATAGCTCGCCTCCCCCCATCCTTCGAGAACCTCAGGATGAGGGGAGAGGGGTTAAGCATCTCTCATTTCAGGATTTTTTGCGCAACCGCACGATGACATCAATGCGGGCCACCTCCATGCCCTCCGGCACATCCGGCAGGCGGGCAATATCCACCTGCGAAGGCGGAATATCCACCAGCACATTCGAATCTTCGAGCAGAAAATGGTGATGCTCTTTGGTATTGGTGTCAAAATAGGTTTTGGCACCATCGATTGCCACTTCGCGCAGCAAACCGGCCTCGGTAAACTGGTGCAGCGTATTGTAAACCGTGGCCAGAGAAATGGCGACGCGCGAGGCGCTGGCCTCCTCATAAAGGTTTTCGGCGGTCAGGTGACGCGCGCCCTTGGCAAACAGCAGCCAGCCCAGCGCCACACGCTGGCGCGTAGGGCGCAAACCGGCCTTGCGCAATTTGCTGCGCAGCTCATGCACCGGACAGCCGAGCATCGACTCCCGCTGGGGTGCGGATTTAACTCCGGTTTTGAAACGCTCGGGTCCGGACAGTGACACAACCATGCTTTCTCGCCTTAAAAATCTTTTATAATATGAATATAGGTGATCAGGTGGCCCAGATGCAACTTTTTGATTGTGTACTTTGCGGATGTGGCTTGCAATCTTCTGCATTTGACGGCAGTTAGCGCCTTTCAGGCCGACACAGCCTGTGGTATTCATAAAGCAAAATCATATCTGTCCGCTTGAATATATAGAAGGCCAGAACAACATTGAAGGACCATAACGCAATGAGTGAGCGCCGCTCTCATTTTGAATATGAAGATCTGCTGCAATGCGGACGCGGAGAGCTTTTTGGTGCCGGAAATGCACAATTACCACTCCCGCCCATGCTGATGTTCGACCGTATTGCTGAAATCAGCGAAACCGGTGGTGCTTATGGCAAAGGCTTTATCAAGGCCGAGCTCAATGTGAACCCGGACCTGTGGTTCTTCGGTTGCCATTTCAAGGGTGACCCCGTCATGCCCGGCTGCCTTGGCCTTGATGCGCTCTGGCAGTTGTGCGGATTCTATCTGGGCTGGCTCGGCTCGCCCGGCCGTGGCCGCGCTTTGGGTGTCGGTGAGGTGAAATTTGTTGATCAGGTTTTGCCAAGCGTGAAACATGTGGTTTATGGCGTTGACCTGAAGCGCGTGTTCCGTGGCAAGCTGGTGCTTGGCATTGCTGATGGCTGGCTTGAAGCCGATGGCAAACGCATTTATGAGGCCAAAGACCTGCGCGTGGGTCTGTTCCAGGCCTGAAATTATATTCCGCTGAGGAGAAAATCATGAGACGTGTCGTCGTCACCGGAATGGGGATTGTATCCTCCATTGGCAACACCACGAGTGAAGTGCTTGATTCGCTGCTTCACGGCAAATCCGGCATCAGCCGGGCTGAAAAATATGCCGAACTGGGCTTCCGCTCGCAGGTGCAGGGCGCGCCAACCCTTGACCCCTCCACCCTGCTTGACCGGCGCGCCATGCGCTTTCACGCCATGGGCACAGCCTGGAACCATGTGGCCATGGATCAGGCCATTGCGGATTCTGGCCTTGAGGCTGGCGACATTTCCAATGAGCGCACCGGCATCATCATGGGCTCCGGCGGGCCATCGGCCAAAACACTGGTTGATTCAGCCGATATTGCCCGCAAATCCGGCCCCAAACGGGTCGGGCCTTTTGCCGTGCCCAAAGCCATGTCCTCCACCGCTTCGGCGACACTGGCCACTTGGTTCAAAATCAAGGGCGTCAATTATTCCATTTCCTCGGCCTGCGCCACCTCCAACCATTGCATCGGCAATGCGATGGAGATGATCCAATATGGCAAGCAGGATGTGATGTTTGCCGGCGGCTGCGAAGAGCTGGACTGGACCATGTCCGTGCTGTTTGACGCCATGACCGCCATGTCCTCCAATTTTAACGCCACCCCTGCTGTGGCCTCCCGCGCCTATGACAAAAACCGCGACGGCTTTGTCATTGCCGGTGGTGCCGGTGTGCTGGTGTTGGAAGAACTGGAACATGCCAAGGCGCGCGGTGCCAAAATCTATGCCGAAATCATTGGCTATGGTGCCACATCGGACGGCTATGACATGGTTGCGCCTTCGGGCGAGGGCGCCATCCGCTGCATGAAGATGGCGATGGGCGGCTATAATGGCCCGATTGATTACATCAATCCGCATGCCACATCGACACCCGTGGGCGACGAAAAAGAAATCGAAGCCATCCGCACCGTATTTGGTGCGGATAAGTGCCCGCCGATTTCGGCCACAAAATCCCTCACCGGCCATTCTCTGGGCGCGACAGGCGTGCAGGAAGCGATCTATTCGCTGCTGATGATGCAGAATAACTTTATCTGCGCCAGTGCGCATATCGAGGAGCTGGATCCCGCCTTTGCCGATATGAACATCGTGCAGAAACGCATGGACAATGTGAAGCTGGGCACGGTTCTCTCCAACTCCTTCGGGTTTGGCGGCACCAATGCCACCCTGCTCTTCAAAGCCATGGACGCATGATGATGCAGAGTTTGATGCACGGAAAACGCGGCCTCATCATGGGTGTGGCCAATGGTCATTCGATTGCCTGGGGCATTGCCAAGGCGCTGCACGCCCAGGGCGCGGAGCTGGCCTTCACCTATCAGGGCGAGGCGCTGGGAAAGCGCGTCAAGCCGCTGGCCGAATCGGTGGGCTCGGATATTCTTCTGCCCTGCGATGTTGAGGACATTGCCTCGGTGGATGCGGTATTTGCCGCATTAAAAGACACATGGGGCACCATCGACTTTCTGGTTCATGCCATTGGCTTTTCCGACAAAAACGAGCTGAAGGGCCGTTATGTCGACGCCACCACCCGCGAGAATTTCACCCGCACCATGGTGATTTCCTGCTTCTCCTTTACAGAGCTGGCGCAGCGCGCCGCCAAACTCATGCCGCAGGGCGGCTCTCTGCTCACCCTGACCTATGGCGGCGCCACCCGCGTCATGCCCAATTATAACGTGATGGGCATTGCCAAGGCCGGGCTGGAGGCCAGCGTGCGCTATCTGGCGGGCGACCTCGGGCCGCAGAACATTCGTGTCAATGCCATTTCGGCGGGCCCCGTGCGCACATTGGCGGGAGCGGGCATCAATGATGCGCGCTTCATGTATAATTTCCAGAAGGCCCATTCGCCGCTGCGCCGTTCCATCACCATTGAGGATGTTGGCGGTTCAGCGCTTTATCTGCTCTCTGACCTCTCCAATGGCGTCACCGGCGAAATTCATTTCGTGGATAGCGGCTATAATATCATCTCCATGCCGCATCCCGACAGCCTGCGCGATGGCACGAGCGATTCGGACGACTGAACAAACTTCCCCCGAATATACAAAGGCCGCTGTGGCTCAGCCAACAGCGGCCTTTTTGCGTTCACGCCTTCAGCGCACTGGCCTCACGCGCCAGAAGTTCGATCCGGCCATAATCGCCGGTGGACAGCGCGCTGGCGGGCAGCATCCAAGACCCACCGACGCAGACCACATTTTTCAGAGCCAGATAGGTTTTGGCCTTTTCGGCATCAATGCCCCCTGTCGGGCAAAAGCGCAGATCCGCCAGCGGCCCGCCAATCGAGGAGAGATATTTGGCGCCGCCTGCGGCTTCGGCAGGAAAGAATTTTAGCGCGGTAAAGCCATAGTCCATCAGGGTCATGGCTTCCGAGGCGGTGGCAATGCCGGGCAGAAAGGCAATCGGCGATTCCGCTGCGGCCCTGGCCAGGGCCGGAGAGGTGCCGGGGCTGACCAGAAAGGTCGCGCCCATTCTGGCGCAGGCCTCAATCTGTTCCGGCTTGGTGATGGTGCCGACACCCACAACCGCGCCCTCCACTTCGGCGATAATCGCCGCAATCGCCTCCATAGCCGCGGGGGTGCGCAACGTGATTTCCAGCACCGGCAGGCCGCCGGCCACAAGCGCACGCGCCTGCGCCAGACCATCGGCGACGCTGGCCACGGTCATCACCGGAATAACAGGGGCTTTGGCCATCATGGCCAGTGTGGCGGGTGTGTGCCGGTAAAGGGTCATAACAGCCTCGTTCAGTTGGGATATGATTTTGAGTTGAGAAACTGGCCGTTTTCTAGCCCGTTCCGCTTGACGGGGCAACTGCCCGCGTCACACTTTGGTTCATACGATTTCAAAATGGATTTTTAAAAATGCGGGCACAAACACGGGCTGTGGTGATTGGCGGCGGAATTGTCGGGTGTTCTATTCTGTATCATCTGGCCAAGGCGGGCTGGAGCGATGTTGTTCTGATCGAAAAAAGCGAACTCACCTCGGGCTCGACATGGCACGCGGCGGGCGGCACCCACACTTTCAATGGTGATGCCAATGTCTCGCGTCTGCAAAAATATACGCTGGAGCTGTACCGCGAGCTGGAGGCCTTTTCCGGCCAGTCCTGCGGCCTTCATGCCAATGGCGGCCTGATGCTGGCCGCCAATCAGGGCGAGATGGATTTTCTCCACCTGATGAAGTCCCGCGCCCGTTATCTCGACATGGAAACAGAAATCATTTCGGTGGCCGAGGCCAAGCGCCGCAATGTGCTGATCGAGGAAAAATATTTCACCGGCGCACTGTGGCGGGCCGATGGCGGCCATTGCGACCCGGCTGGCACCACACAGGCCTATGCCAAATCCGCCCGGATGCTGGGCGCGGAAATCAACCGCTTCACCCGTGTTTTATCCCTGAGCCAGCGGCCCGACGCCAGCTGGGATGTAGTCACGGACAAAGGCACCATCCATGCCGAGCATGTGGTCAATGCTGCCGGCCTGTGGGCGCGCGAACTGGGGCAGATGGTGGGGCTGGAACTGCCCGTATTGGCGATGGAGCATCATTATATCGTCACCGAGGCCATTCCCGAACTGGCCGATCTGGAGCGGGAAATCGTCAATACCACCGATTTTTCCGGCGAAATTTATGTGCGGCAGGAGGGCAAGGGCGCGCTGCTGGGCACCTATGAGCAGGCCTGTGTGCCCTGGGCGCCGATCAAAACACCGGATGAGTTTTCGATGCAGCTTTTGCCCGATGACTTTGACCGTCTGGCACCGGAACTGGAAGTGGGCTTCGAGCATTTCCCCGCAGTGGGGCGCGCGGGCATTAAAAAGGCGATCAACGGCCCCTTTACCTTCGCCCCCGACGGCAATCCGCTGGTGGGGCCGGTGCGCGGCCTGAAGAACTATTGGGTGGCCTGCGCCGTGATGGCGGGTTTTTCGCAAGGCGGCGGCATCGGCCTTATTCTCTCGCGCTGGATGAAGGACAATGACCCGGGCGCGGACGTGATGGCGATGGATGTGTCGCGCTTTGGCACTTACGCCACGCCCAAATATACCCGCGCGCGGGTGGTGGAAAATTACCGCCGCCGCTTCCGCCTCGCCTTTCCCAATGAGGAACTCACCGCCGCGCGCCCCGCCCGCCAGACCGCGCTCTATGGCCGCCTTGCACAGGCGGGGGCAGTGTTTGGCGCCAATTTCGGCCTTGAACATGCGCTCTGGTTTGCGCCCGAGGGCGTGGCGAAAACCGAGACACCAACCTATCGCCGCTCCGAAGCCTTTGCCCATGTCAAAGCCGAATGTATGGCCGTGCGCAATGCTGTTGGCCTTTATGAAACCTCGAATTACGGCAAATATGAAATTTCAGGGCGCGGCGCGCGCGGCTGGCTGGACAGGCTTTTAGCCTGCAAAATTCCGCAAATAGGGCGCATGGCCATTGCGCCCATGCTGAATGCGCGCGGCAAGATTGTGGGCGACCTCTCCGTCGCCTCTCTGGCGGAAGACCGCTTTTTGCTGATCGGCTCCGGCTTTGCCGAAGGCTATCACATGCGCTGGTTTATGGAACAGAACCCGCCGGAAAATGTGTTTGTGAAGGCGGTGTCGTCAACGCTCAATGGTTTTTCTCTGGCCGGGCCAAAAGCGCGGGATGTGCTGCAAAAGCTGGTGCGGGTGGATCTCGATACCAAAGCCTTTAAATTCTTTGATATACGAGAGATTTCAGTCGGTTCCGCCCCTGCCATTGTCTCGCGTTCCGGCTTTACCGGCGAGCTTGGCTATGAGCTTTGGGTCACGCCCGATTATATCTGCGCGCTTTATGACGACCTGAGAGACGCAGGTGCGGAATTTGGCCTCAAACTCTTTGGCGGGCGGGCGCTGTCCTCGCTGCGGCTGGAGAAAAACTACGGCTCGTTCAATAAGGATTTCCGTCCCGATTATACGCCTTTTGAGGCGGGACTGGACCGGTTTATTGATTTTTCCAAACCCGATTTCATGGGCCGTGACGCGGTGCTGGCTGAGCGTAAACTCGGCCCGAAAAAACGCTTCGTAACCTTAAAAGTTGAATCACATCATGCGGATGTCACCGGTTATGAAACCATCATGCAGGGTGAAAAAGTAGTGGGCCATGTCACCTCCGGCGGTTATGGCCATGCGGTGGGCAGCTCGATAGCCATGGGCTATATTCCGGCCGGACTGGCGAGAGAGGGTGCGGCCTTTACCATTGATATTCTTGGAGAATCCTGCCCGGCAACCCTCTGCCTGTCGCCCCTTTATGACCCGCAGGGCCTGAGGCTGCGCGCATGAGCGAGGCCCCCCAAACAGAAACACCGCGCATTCGCCGCCGCGCGGGCGGCACCGGTGGGCGCGAGCGCGTGCATACGGCTGCCCCTTTGGGCCGCGTCACCAATCCGTGGACACCGGTGGAGATTTTTTCGGAAGATCAGGTCGCGCAACTTATTGCGGGCGCGCATCAGGTGCTGGCTGACTATGGCATGGAAATCCGCTCGAAAGCCGCGCTGGATATTTTTGCCCAGCATGGCGCGGTGGTGGATTATGCCAGCCAAATGGTGCGTTTGCCGCAGGAGGTGGTGCGCCATTACCGCGCTTTTGCGCCGCAAAAATTTGTGCTGCGCGCGCGAAACCCGGCGCAAAATCTTCATATCGGGGGCAATGTGCTCAATTTTGGCCCCGTGGGCGGCGCGCCCAATGTCGCCGATATTGAGCGCGGGCGGCGCTATGGTGATTTTGCCGCCTTTCAGGATATTCTTAAATTAAATCATAGCCTTGGCGCGCTGCACTGGCAAGGCGGCGTGGTGGTGGAGCCGGTGGATATTCCGGTGCCGGTGCGCCATTTGCACATGAATCTGGCGCATATTCAATGCTCAGACCAGCTCTGGCAGGCGCGCGGCGTGGGCGGCGTGGCAGCGCAGGATTCGCTCGCCATGAGCGCGATCGAGCATCAATGCTCTATCGAGGAACTGGCCGCCAAGCCCAGCCTGATGATTGTCACCAATGTCAATTCGCCACGCCGCCTCGACGAGGAAATCCTTGATTCGATTATGCTTATGGCAAAATACGGTCAATGTGTCTGCATCACGCCCTTCACATTGATGGGGGCGATGGCGCCCATCACGCTGGCGGGCGCATTGGTGCAGCAAACAGCCGAAGCGCTGGCGGTGATTGTGCTCTGCCAGATGATCCGCGCGGGCACGCCCTGCATCATGGGCGGCTTCACCTCCAATGTCGATATGCGCACCGGTTCGCCCGCCTTTGGTACGCCCGAAAATGTCCATGCGACCTTAGGCGGCGCGCAGCTTGCCCGCGCGCTGAAACTGCCTTACCGCTCCAGCGCCGTGAATGCCTCACCCGTGGTGGATGCACAATCCACCTATGAAACCGGCTTTTCGCTGATGGCGGCGATCATGAGCCATTCCAATCTCATCACCCATGCCGCAGGCTGGCTGGAAGGCGGTCTGGTCAATTCGTTTGAAAAAATTGTGGTGGATGCGGAAATGCTGCGCAGCTGGGCGGATATGCTCAAACCTGCCCAGTTTAACGCCGATGATCTGGCCTTGGAGGCCATTGGCGCGGTTGCGCCCGGCGGGCATTTCTTTGGCTCCGACCATACAAAAGTGCGTTATGAATCCGCCTTTTACCGGCCGATTCTTTCGGACTGGAGTAATTTTGAAAACTGGCAGGAGCATGGCGCCAAGGACGCTACAACCCGCGCCCATGAGGTGTGGAAAAAGGCGCTGGCCACTTATCAGCCGCCGCCGCTGGACGATGCCGTCAGGGATGAATTGCAGGACTATGTGGCCCGCCGAACCCGCGAGTTGATGCCATGATTGCCAATGCACGCATGTATGCGGTGACACCGCAGGTGGAGGCCGCATGGCGCGAGTTGCTGGCGCATATCTGCGCGCTGGCCGGTGTGCCGCTCAACTATCTGCCCTATCCGGCCCCGCAACCTCTGGAGCCACTGTGGCAGCGCGCGGATATTGGCGCGGTGCTGATGTGCGGCTATCCGATACGGCTTAAAATTGCCGATGTGAAACCGCTGGCCGCGCCTATTCCGAGCATGAACTGGGCGCATGGCAAGGCCGTTTACCGCACAGATTTCATCGTGCGAAAAGACAGTGATTTCAAATCATTGCCGGATACATTCGGGCACAAGCTGGGCTGGACTGTGGCGCATTCGCACTCCGGCTTTAACGCATTGCGCCATCATCTGCTGCGCTACCGGACAGCCCAGCGCGCAAGGCTTTATGGCGATGTGACGGGAAACCTCATCACCGCCCGCGCCATTCTCGACAGCGTGCGGGAAGGGCGCATTGATGTCGGCCCGCTTGATGCCTATTGGCACCACCTCTTGCGCCAGCATCAGCCGGATCTGGTGCGCAATATCCGCATCCTAGAGAGCAGCAATGTGGCTCCCATGCCCTGTTTTGTCGCCAGCGCAGCCATGTCTGACACAGATGCTGCAAAGTTAAAGGAAGCTTTTTGTGCTTCCTCTTCAATGGCTTGGTTCTCACCATTGGCAGAGCGCCTCTCCATTTCCGGTTTTGCCAATGTTGATTTTGACAGCTATGCCCTGCTGCAAAACTGGCAGGAGGAAGCGCTGCGTGCGGGCTATGATACGCCCGCTTAAGGTGCCCGCCCGAAGGGGTGGATGGGGACATCATGCGAGCGGAACAGATAACGCCGGACAATCTCGCCATAACCATTATAGACCAGCCCACCATTTTCATGCAGCAAACGTGTGCGGTGGCGCCGATACCATGCGGGAATTTCATACCAGGGCAGCATCGGCTCCTCATGATGCACAGAGTGCAGATTATTGAATAAAAACAACCAGCCCAAAGCTCCGGCATTTTCCACAATGGCCGTGCGCTCTTTGCTGTTGACTGCGGCGCGATGCTCGGCAAAGGAGCGCAGCAACATCAGCGAGGTGCCGGGATAAACCACGCCGAACACATAAAATAAAATATTGATTTTACATATAAAAACCAGCCACAGCAAAACAAGTGCCAGCGCCGGCAAATGGCGCAGCCACACTTCGCGCGCCACCGCCTTGCCCGCCCACAAAGCCTTGGCCTCCGCCCATAAATAACGCGGCACAATCCACAGCGGGCCCAGAAGCAAGCGCCCCGCCAGCGTGGTTTGGGCTTTGATAAACATATGGGCCAGCGGCGACAGACGGCTCCAGTCCTGCGGCGTCCAGTAATAGGTTTCAGGATCATCAAAGGGGTCGGTCAGGCGCTCATCACGGTGATGAATGAGATGCGAGATACGATAGCCCTCATAGGGCAGCCAAAGCGACAGCGGCACCGAGGCCAGCGCCCGGTTAAACCCGCGCCAGCGGGTGGGGTGTCCGTGGAGAATTTCATGCTGCAACGAGGTCTGCCAGGCAATCAGCCATGCGCCAAGGGGGATCATCAGCCCCCAAGGCAAGGCCGCGTGATAAAAGGTGAGCAGCCCCCAGCTTGTATAAATCAGCACGGCCAGTGCCAGTGTCGGCCATTCCACAGCGGCTGGCCGCGCAAGACCTGTTTTAAAATTGTCCATCAAAAATAATGCCCCAACCCATAAAGGAACAGGCAAATCAACCGCATTTGCCTCATTATGTGCTCAGGCTAAAACCTTTGCGGCATTATTCAAGCTGTCACAATCGAATAATGCCCGTCTTTTGCATATGAAATTTAGGTCAAAACTCAAATATGGCGCATGAGAGCGGAAAAGCCGGATTGCTCTGCGCATCCGGCCTTTATCCTGTGAACCCGTATGGATCAGCCGCGCATTTTTGAACCCGATGGGTCGAAGGCGGGCTCTTTCAGCAGGGTTGCCGGGCGGCGCTCGCCAATGATCTCGATTTCAAACTGACCGGCTGCGCTGACCAATTCTTTGGGCACATAGCCCATGGCCAGAGATTTTTGCACAGAGTGGCCATAGCCGCCCGATGTGATCCAGCCGACCACCTTGCCATCCAGCCAGACCGGTTCATCGCCAATGGCATCAGCATCGGTGGCATCAATGGCGAAGGTGACAAGGCGCAGGGTGCCGCCGGTTTCTTTTTCCGCCAAGGCCGCCGCCTTGCCGATAAAATCATCCTTTTTGAAATCGACAAAGCGGTTGAGGCCCGCCTCCAGCGCGCCATATATGGGCCGGTATTCACGCGCCCAGGTGCCAAAGCTCTTTTCAAGACGCATGGCGTTCAGAGCCCGCCCACCAATCGGCTTAATATTAAATTCTTCGCCCGCCTGCTTCAGCAGATCATACAGTGCGCGCTGATAGTCGCTGGTCACCCAGATTTCATAGCCCAGATCACCGGTGAAGGAGACGCGGCCCACAAAGGCCGGAATCATGCCGACATCCATGGCCTTAAAGCTCAGAAACGGGAAGGCCGCCGTGCTCAGATCCTGATTGACCAGCTTCTGCAGCAGCGCGCGTGAATTTGGCCCCGCCACCGAGAAGCCATTGACCTCCATGGCGCAGGAGCGAATTTTCACGTCGGTGAGCATGTGCTGCTCAAACCAGCGCTGATAAAACACCTCGGCCGCATAGGTGCCAATCAGAATGTAATGGTTCTCTTTCAGGCGGCCGATGGTGAAATCTCCGATCAACTTGCCCGCCGCATTCAGCATGGGCGAGAGCACCATTTTGCCAATGGCGGGCAGCTTGTTGGCCATAACTTTGTTCAAAAAGGCGCTGGCATTTTTGCCGGTAACCTCAAACTTGCCATAATTGGAAATTTCCAGCAGGCCGACGCTGGTTCTCACCGCGCGGCACTCCTCCCCCACATGCTGATGCGCGTTGGAGCGGCGAAAGGTCACCTCCTCCACAGGGTCAGTGCCCTTGGGCGCAAACCAGAGCGCATGTTCCAGCCCGCAATAATCGCCGAACACCGCATTGTCCTGACGCATCAGGTCATAAGCACCAGTGGTGCGCAGCGGACGCGCGGCGGGAAGCTCTTCATTGGGGAAGCGAATCGAGAAGCGGCGCGAGTAGTTTTCACGCACCTTCTTATTGGTATAGGCCAGTGTGGCCCAGGAGCCATAACGCGCCACATCCATGCCCCAGACGTCAAAGCCCGGGTCACCATTGACCATCCAGTTGGAGAGAGCCAGACCCACGCCGCCGCCTTGCGAAAAGCCTGCCATCACGCCGCAGGCCACCCAGAAATTGCGCAGGCCGCGCACCGGCCCGATCAGCGGATTGCCGTCGGGGGCAAAGGTGAAGGGCCCATTGATGACCTTTTTCACGCCCGCCTCGCCAATTTCGGGGAAGTGGTCAAAGCCCACCTCCAGAGAGGGCGCGATACGGTCAAGGTCATTGGGCAGCAGGTTCTGACCAAAATCCCATGGCGTTTCTTTCTCTGACCAAGGCACACCGGCGCGCTCATAGGTGCCCAGCAGCACGCCGCCGCGCTCCTGTCGAGTGTAAATCTCGCCTTCAAAATCGATGCAATGGACGAGCTCTTTCTTGCCCACCAGTTGCGGCAGGTCTTCGGTGATCAGATATTGATGCTCCATCGCCAAAATCGGCAGCTCGATGCCGACCATACGCCCCACTTCGCGCGCCCAGAGACCACCGGCATTGACCACATGCTCGGCGTGAATATTGCCCTGATTGGTAATGACGTTCCATGAGCCATCCTCATTCTGGGTGAGGTCTTCCACTTTGGTCTGGCGGTAAATGGTTGCGCCGCCAATTTGTGCAGACTTTGCATAGGCATGGGTGACGCCATAGGGGTCAACATGGCCCTCGACGGGGTCATGCATGGCGGCGATGAATTTCGATTTGTCCATCAGCGGAAAGAGATCATAGGCCTCGTCCAGCGAGATCATCTCAAGGTGCATCCCGAGATAACGCCCGCGCGCCTGCGCCATTTTCAGCCAGTTGACGCGCTCCTGCGTGCCCGCCAGCATAATGCCGCCTGTGATATGCGCGCCGCAGGACTGGCCGGAAATCGCCTCGATTTCCTTATAAAGCTCGATGGTATATTGCTGGAGCTTGGCGACATTCGGGTCGCCGTTAACGGTATGGACGCCGCCCGCCGCGTGCCAGGTGGAACCGGCGGTCAGCTCCGCACGCTCAAGCAGCACAACATCCTTCCAGCCGGCTTTGGTGAGGTGATAGAGCACGCTTGCACCCACCACGCCGCCGCCAATCACAACTACCTGAGCATGAGTCTTCATCGCGCTTCACCTTGATAACAGCCAAAACAATTACGCCTAGTTGCGCCTATTTTGCAGGGAAGATCAACCATCTGCCTGAGACGTTTTTAGCATGGTTCTATCTGAATTCTTGAGTGCGCGGGTTCAGCTCTGCTTGAGCCAGTCGGCACGCCAGCTCGGCTCCCCCTGCGCCAGCACATCGCTCAGCACCGGCAGCATCACCTCACATTCAGCGGCCAGAACGAAAGGCGGGTTGATCACCAGCAGGCCGGAGCCCGCCAGCCCGCGCCGGTCATGTTTGCCCGGCTGATTGGGTTCGGCCACCAGCAGTTCGGCGCAGAGCAGGCTGCGCATGGCGGTTTGATCCAGCGCTTTGGCCAGTTCCCGCCCCTCATTGCCCTGTTTGATCGGATACCAGATGGCATAGCAGCCGGTCGGCCATTTTTTTAAGGACAGATTGATGCCGGCTGCAATGTCCTGCCATTCGGACGGTTTTTCAAAGGGCGGGTCAATCAGCACCAGTCCGCGCCGCTCGGGTGGCGGCAGCAAGGGGTTGAGGCTCTGATAGCCGTCACCGGTGCGAAATTTCACACGCCGGTCGCGGCCCATATTTTCCTGCACCAGCTCGGCGTCTATGGGATGCAACTCGCATAAAACCATGCGGTCATTGTCGCGCAGCAGGCGCTGGGCAAACACCGGCGAGCCGGGATAAGAGAGCAGCTTGTCCTCCGCGCGCCCTTCCAGCGCAATGCGCAAATATGGGGCCAGCAATGCGGCGGCTTCCTCGGGCAGTTCAGCCTCGGTGAGGCGGCCAATGCCCGAAACCCATTCGGGCGAGCGCAAGGCCGCATCCGCCTCAAGATCATATAATGCCGCACCGGCATGGGTATCGAGGTAAAACAGCGGCGCGGGCTTCTGGCACAGATAGGTCAGAATGCGAGTGAGCAGCGCGTGTTTGAATACATCGGCAAAATTGCCGGCATGAAAGGAGTGGCGATAATTCATTCATAACTTTCAAAAGTTTACAGGCTGGCCGCAGCCCGCGCCGCCTGATCATAAGTGCCGGACAAATGGCGCAGCCGCGCCGCCATATCGGAAAGGCCCGCCTCATCCAGCCCCAGCACCTTCACCGAGGCAATCAGAATATCCTCGCGGATGGCGCGATAGTTCAAGCACACCGATTCGCCGCGCGCAGTGATCGCCACAGCCTTTTCCTTACCGGCTTTCTGCGACTTGACCAAGCCAAGCTGCGCCAGTTTCTTGAGGGAATAGGTCACCAGATGCGTGTCCTCGATGTTGAGCACCAGGCAAATATCCGCCAGTCTTTTGTTGCGTCCGCGATGGTTGACCGTATGCAGCACCATAATATCCAGCGGCGAGAGGTCGGGCACGCCGCTGGCCGCCATAGCGCGCACCATCCAGCGGTTAAAGGCATGGCCCGCCATCATCAGACCGAATTCAAATTCGGACAGGGCCGGCAGGGCACCGCTGGCCAGATGCGCCGAAGCCACAATCGGGCCGGTGCGGGAGGGTTTTGAATCAGACATATGAGGCTCCATGTCCACCATTCTAGCGGCGCTGCCGTACGAGGCAAGATGAATAACGAAGATACGTTGACAAATTATCGATAAATTGTTGATGTAACCAAATCAGGAGACACATTCATGGCACGGCAGGCACAGAGCACTTGGGATTTTTGGATTGATCGCGGCGGCACTTTTACCGATATCGTTGGCCGCGACCCCTCCGGCACGCTGCATGCACATAAATTGCTGTCTGAGAATCCCGCGGCCTATAATGATGCCGCCGTGCAGGGCATTCGTGATCTGCTGGGCCTTCAAACCGGTGAACCCATTCCCAAGGGCCGCATTGGCGCGGTGAAAATGGGCACCACGGTTGCCACCAATGCGCTGCTGGAGCGTAAGGGTGATAAAACCCTGCTGGTCACCACCAAGGGCTTCCGCGATGCGCTGGAGATTGGCTATCAGGCCCGCCCCCAAATTTTTGCCAAGAATATCATCAAGCCGGAGCAGCTTTATGCCGGCGTGGTGGAAATCAATGAGCGCGTGCTGGCGAACGGCACGATTGAACGCGCGCCCGATGAAGCTGAAATACGCGCGGCGCTGCTGAGCGCCAAGGCCGAAGGCTTTGCCGCCGTTGCTATTGTGTTCATGCACGCCTATCGCTTTGCCGCGCATGAGCAACTGGCGGCCAAAATCGCCCGCGAGATCGGCTTTGCGCAAGTGTCTGTTTCGCATGAGGTTTCGCCTCTCATCAAGCTGGTGGGGCGCGGCGACACCACGGTGGTGGATGCCTATCTCACCCCCATTCTGGCGCGCTATGTGGCGCAGGTGGCGCGCGAGCTGGATGTGGAACATTCCGGCGCGCGGCTGATGTTTATGATGTCCTCCGGCGGCCTGACCGCAGCCGATTTGTTTCAGGGCAAAGATGCGATTCTCTCCGGCCCGGCGGGCGGCGTGGTGGCCATGGCGCAAACGGCAAAAAGCGCCGGTTTTAGCAAGGTGATCGGCTTTGACATGGGCGGCACCTCCACCGATGTCGCGCATTTCGACGGCACTTATGAGCGCGCCTTTGAAACCGAAGTGGCCGGGGTGCGGATGCGCGCGCCGATGATGCTGATTCACACCGTGGCCGCCGGTGGCGGCTCGGTTTTGCATTATGACGGCGCCCGTTTTCGTGTGGGGCCCGATTCGGCAGGGGCAAAGCCGGGGCCGAAAAGCTATCGCGGCGGCGGGCCGCTGGCCGTGACGGATGCCAATGTGATGGTGGGCAAGCTGCTGCCCGCCTATTTTCCCAAGATTTTCGGGCCAAACCAGAGCGAGGCGCTGGATGTTGACTCTGTGCGCGCGGCGTTTGAGGATATGGCCCGCGAGGTGGGCGACGGGCGCACGCCGGAACAGGTGGCCGATGGTTTTATTCAGATTGCGGTGGCCAATATGGCCGAGGCGATCAAGAAAATTTCAGTGGCGCGCGGCTATGATGTCACCAAATATGCGCTGAACTGCTTTGGCGGCGCGGGCGGGCAACATGCCTGCGCGGTGGCCGATGCTTTATCGATGAAAACGGTGCTGATTCATCCGCTCTCCTCGCTTTTGTCGGCCTATGGCATGGGACTGGCGGATATTCGCGCCTATCGCTCGCAAGGCCTGGAGCATGTGCTGGACGCGCAGGCGCTGGATATCATCAATCACATGGGCGCGGAACTTGGCGCGCAGGCGCGGGCAGAAGTGGCGGCGCAGGGTGTTGAACATGCCGATATTGACGTGCATGTCTCAGCTCATATCCGCTATGCCGGGACGGATACGGCGCTGGTGCTGCCCATGCCCAAAGGCGGGGATATTCTGGCCAAACTGCAACGCGCCTTTGAAAAGGCCCATAAGGCCCGCTTCGGCTTTATGGACCGCGCCAAGGTGATAATGCTGGAGGCCGTGTCGGTGGAGGCGGTGGGCGGCGGTGCCAAGTTCAGCGAGCGTAAAAGCGCTGTCACAACGCAGGCTGCAAAATCAACCGCACACACCCGCTTTTTCGCGCAAGGTCAATGGCATGAGGCTGAAATTTACCTGCGCCAGAACCTGCATCGCGGGCAGATTATGCGCGGCCCCGCTCTGCTGATTGAACCGCACCAGACTATTGTTATCGAACAGGGCTGGCAGGCGGAGATCACCGCCAAAGACCATATTGTGCTCACCCGCATTGAGGCTTTGGCACCGCGCGTCGCCATTGGCACCAAGGCCGACCCCGTGCTGCTGGAAATTTTCAACAATCTGTTCATGTCCATCGCCGAGCAAATGGGCGTGACGCTGCAAAACACCGCCTATTCTGTGAACATCAAAGAGCGGCTGGATTTTTCCTGTGCGGTGTTTGATGCAGAAGGGCGCTTGGTGGCCAATGCGCCGCATATGCCGGTGCATCTGGGTTCGATGGATCGCTCAGTGGAGACGATTATCCGGCAAAATGCCCATATCCGGCCGGGCGATGTTTATGCGCTCAATGCGCCCTATAATGGCGGTACACATCTGCCCGATATTACCGTGTGCACGCCGGTGTTTGACGCGGCGAAAAAAAATATTTTGTTCTGGGTGGCGTCGCGCGGCCACCATGCCGATATTGGCGGCCTGTCGCCCGGCTCCATGTCGCCCAAGGCCACCCATATCACGCAGGAGGGCGTCTATATTGACAATTTCAAGCTGGTGGATCGCGGCAAATTCCGCGAGGCGGCGCTGCGGGAATTGCTGCTGGGCGCGGACTATCCGGTGCGCAATGTCGTTCAGAATATCAATGATTTGAAGGCGCAGATTGCCGCCAATGAAAAGGGCGTGCAGGAGCTGCGCAAGATCATCAATGAATTTGGTCTCGACACCGTGCAGGCCTATATGGGCCATGTGCAGGACAATGCCGCTGAAAGTGTGGCCCGCCTGATTGAACGCCTCAATGACTGCGCATTTTCTTACGAAATGGATCAGGGCACCTTCATCAAGGTGAAAATCACAGTCGATAGGCAAAAGCGCGAGGCCACCATTGACTTCACCGGCACCTCGCCGCAGCAACCGACCAATTTCAACGCGCCGGAACCCGTCACCCGCGCGGCGGTGCTCTATGTGTTTCGTGTGATGGTGGAGGATGATATTCCGATGAATGCGGGCTGTTTGCGCCCGCTGCACATCATTGTGCCGAAAGGCTCACTGCTCAGCCCCACCTATCCGGCGGCGGTGGTGGCGGGCAATGTCGAGACGTCTCAGGCGGTCACCGATACATTGTTCGGCGCATTGGGGGCGCTGGCCGCCGCGCAGGGCACGATGAATAATCTCACCTATGGCAATGAGAAATATCAATATTATGAAACCATCTGTTCCGGCGCGCCGGCGGGCGAGGGCTTTCACGGCGCATCCGGCGTGCACACCCACATGACCAATTCCCGCCTCACCGACCCGGAAATTCTGGAATATCGCTTTCCCGTGGTGCTGGAGGATTTTCACATCCGGCGCGGCTCGGGCGGCAAGGGCCAATGGAACGCGGGAGATGGCACCTAGCGCACCATTCGCTTCCGTGAAAAAATGGATCTGGCGCTGCTCACCGGCCACCGCCGCGTGCCGAATTTTGGCCTGAAAGGCGGTGCAAGCGGCGAGTTGGGGCATAATCTGGTGCGTCATCTGGACGGCACTATAGAGGAATTGCCCGGCTGCACCCAGACCGTGCTGGAGGCCGGTGAGGCGATCACCATTATCACCCCGACGGGCGGTGGGTATGGCACACCGGGGTAAAGCCTCGCATCAACATAAAAATCCCCCCATCATGAGGAGGCCGCAGGCCGTCTCGAAGGATGATGGGCATAAATCAAATGCCCTCACCCCATCCCTCTCCCCGCCCAGCGGGGCGAGGGAGATGATTGCGTGTAAAGGCAACAGATTCTAGCGCGGCAGAACCGTCTCACCCATCAGATATTCATCAATGGACGCGGCGCATTGACGGCCTTCGCGGATCGCCCAGACGACCAGAGACTGGCCACGGCGCATATCACCACAGGCAAAGACCTTGTCCGCACTGGCGGCATAGGACTTCACATCCGCCGCAACATTGCCGCGCGCATCGAGCTTCACGCCCAGACTGTTGAGCAGGCCCTCATGAATCGGCGAGACAAAGCCCATCGCCAGCAGAACGAGATCTGCCTTGATCTGGAATTCCGTGCCGGGAATCGGCTGGAACTTCGCGTCCACCCGCACACAATCCACCGATTTGACCACGCCGTTTTCGCCATTGATCCGCACGGTATTGACGGCGAAATCACGCACCGCGCCTTCTTCCTGCGAGGAGGAGGTGCGCATTTTCAGCGGCCAGTTCGGCCAGGTCATCAGCTTGTCTTCCTTTTCGGGAGGGGCTGGCATGATTTCAAGCTGCGTGACGGACAAAGCGCCCTGCCGGATCGAGGTGCCGATGCAATCCGAACCCGTATCGCCACCGCCGATCACCAGCACATGCTTCTGACCAGCAAGAATGGGCGTGTTGCTGCCCACAGGCTCATGGCTGACGCGGCGGTTCTGCTGCGGCAGAAAATCCATGGCAAAATGCACACCGCTCAGCTCGCGCCCGGGCACTGTCAGGTCACGCGGCTTTTCCGAGCCCCCGGCCAGCGCCACGGCATCATGATCGGCCAGAAGCTGGTCAATCGTATAATCCACACCCACATTGACGCCGGTATGGAAAATCACGCCTTCAGCCGCCATTTGCGCCGCACGCCGGTCAATCAGCTTCTTGTCGAGCTTGAAATCCGGAATGCCATAGCGCATCAAGCCGCCGGGCTTCTGGTTTTTCTCAAAAACATGCACCTCGTGCCCCGCGCGCGCGAGCTGCTGGGCGCAGGCCAGACCCGCAGGGCCGGAGCCGACAACAGCAACTTTCTTGCCTGTTTTCTGCTCGGCAATTTCCGGCTTGATCCAGCCATGTTCCCAAGCACGATCGACAATGGCACATTCGATGGACTTGATCGTCACCGGCGTGTCCGGCAGATTGAGTGTGCAGGCCGCCTCGCAGGGCGCGGGGCAGATACGGCCGGTAAATTCCGGAAAATTATTGGTGGAGTGCAGGTTGCGCGATGCCTCCTCCCAGTTGCCCAGATAAACGAGATCATTCCAGTCCGGAATCTGATTATTAACCGGGCAGCCATTGTGGCAATAGGGAATGCCACAATTCATGCAGCGCGCGGCTTGGTCGCGCGTGGCCTCTTCAGAGAGCGGAATGACAAATTCCTTGAAGTGGCGGATACGATCCGAGGCCGGCGCATAGCGCCGGTCACGACGATCAATCTCAAGAAAGCCAGTGACCTTTCCCATCTTTATTCTCCCGCCACGAGCTGTGGCTCGCTCTGTTGTGCCATAAGTTCCTTGAGGGCGCGGCGATATTCCACCGGCATAACCTTGCGGAATTTCGGCAGATATTGATCCCAATGCGCCAGAATATGTCTGGCGCGCTCGGAACCCGTATAGCGCGCATGGTTGGCGATGAGCTGATGCAGGCGCTCGCCGTCAAAACGGGTCATATCCGCCATCACATCCACCCGGCCATGACCCTCAAGGTCGCCGCCATGATGATGCAGCCGCTCGTTCAGCTCTTCCTCCTCGGCGACGGGTTCCAGTTCCACCATCGCAAGGTTGCAGCGCTGCTCGAATGTGCCGTCCTCATCCAGCACATAGGCAATGCCGCCGGACATGCCCGCCGCAAAATTGCGCCCGGTCTGGCCGATGACAACCACAATGCCGCCGGTCATATATTCGCAGCCATGATCGCCGGTGCCTTCCACCACGGCAATCGCGCCGGAGTTGCGCACGGCAAAGCGCTCACCCACCACACCGCGGAAATAGCATTCACCGGCAATCGCGCCATAAAGCAGCGTATTGCCTGCGATAATGCTGTTTTCTGCCACGATCTTGGCGGCGCTCTTGGGCGGATAGATCATAATTCTACCGCCCGAAAGCCCCTTGCCGACATAGTCATTGGCCTCGCCTTCCAGCTCCAATGTCACGCCATGCGCCGCCCATGCGCCGAAGCTCTGGCCGGCTGTGCCGGAAAACTTCACATGGACTGTGTCATCCGGCAGGCCCTTATGGCCATATTTACGCGCAATCTCACCCGACAGCATCGCGCCTGCGGTGCGGTTGGTGTTGTTGATCGGCGTTTCTATGATCACCGGCGTCTGGCTCTCCAGCGCAGGCTTGGCCTTTTCAATCAGGGTGCGGTCCAACACATGATCAAGATCATGATCCTGCGCCTCGGAATGATAAATGGTCGCACCGGCCCAGGGGGTGGGCTTGTGGAACATTTTGGTGAAGTCGAGACCATTGGCCTTCCAATGGTCAACAGCGCGGGTTTTATCCAGCATCTGCATCTGGCCGACCATTTCATTGAAGGTCCGATAGCCCATCTGCGCCATGAGTTCGCGCACCTCCTCCGCCATGAAGAAGAAGAAATTGATGACATGCTCCGGCTGGCCGACAAAGCGCTTGCGCAGCACCGGGTCCTGCGTGGCCACACCCACGGGGCAGGTGTTGAGATGGCACTTGCGCATCATGACGCAGCCCGCCGCCACCAGCGGTGCCGTGGCGCAGCCGAACTCATCCGCGCCGAGCAGCGCGCCAATGACCACATCGCGGCCCGTGCGGATGCCGCCATCCACCTGCACTGTAATGCGTGAGCGCAGGTTGTTGAGCACCAAAGTCTGATGGGTTTCGGCAAGGCCGATCTCCCAGGGCGAGCCCGTATGCTTGATCGAGGTCAGCGGCGAAGCGCCGGTTCCGCCTTCAAAACCGGAAATGGTGACATGATCCGCCTTACACTTGGAGACACCGGCGGCAACCGTGCCAACACCCACCTCAGACACCAGCTTGACCGAGGCCTGCGCCGCCGGATTGACGTTTTTCAGGTCGTAAATCAGCTGCTTGAGGTCTTCGATCGAGTAAATATCATGGTGCGGCGGCGGCGAGATCAGGCCCACGCCCTGTGTGGAGTGGCGCACCTTGGCAATGACGGCATCCACCTTATGGCCGGGCAGCTGGCCGCCCTCACCGGGCTTGGCACCTTGCGCCATTTTAATCTGCATCATGTCCGAATTGACGAGATATTCGGTGGTGACGCCAAAGCGGCCAGAGGCCACCTGCTTGATGGCCGAGCGCATCGAATCGCCATTGGCCATGGGCAGATAGCGGTCCGCTTCCTCGCCGCCCTCGCCGGTATTCGACTTCGCGCCAATGCGGTTCATGGCAATGGCGAGAGTTGTATGCGCCTCGCGCGAGATCGAGCCATAGGACATCGCCCCGGTGGCAAAGCGCTTGACGATTTCGGCAGCTGATTCAACCTCCGCCAGCGGCACCGGCTTGCGGCCCTCCTCCTCGGCACTCTTGATGCGGAACAGGCCGCGGATGGTGAGGAGCTTTTCGTCCTGCTCGTTCAGCAGCTTGGCATAGGCACGGAACTTGTCGCGGCTGTTGCCGCGCACCGCGTGCTGAAGCAGCGACACAGATTCCGGCGACCAGTTATGCGCCTCGCCGCGCTGGCGATAGGCATATTCACCGCCCACGTCCAGCGACGTGCGGTAAATCGGCGAGTCGCCAAAGGCGTCCCGATGGCGGCGCACCGTTTCTTCCGCCACCTCATCAAGGCCAACGCCCTCAATCGTGGTGGCTGTGCCGAAGAAATAGCGGTCAACAAAGGCCTGAGCCAAGCCCACCGCGTCAAAAATCTGCGCGCCGCAATAGGACTGATAGGTCGAAATGCCCATCTTGGACATGACCTTGAGAATACCCTTATCAATCGACTTGATGAAGCGCTTGACCACCTCGTAAGAGTCAACTTCCTCGGGGAATTCGGGGCGCATGGCGTCCAGCGTCTCGAAGGCCAGATAGGGGTTGATGGCTTCCGCGCCATAACCGGCGAGACAGCAGAAGTGATGCACCTCACGCGCTTCACCGGTTTCGACCACCAGGCCCACGGAAGTGCGCAAACCCTTGCGGATCAGGTGATGATGCACCGCCGCCGTGCCCAGCAGCGAGGGAATCGGAATCCGATCCGCGCCCACCATACGGTCGGACAGGATGATGATGTTATAGCCGCCATGCACAGCCGCCTCGGCGCGGTCACACAGACGCTCCAGCGCATCCGCCATGCCGGCAGCGCCCTTTTCCACCGGATAGGTCATATCCAGCGTCTTGGTGTCGAATGTATCCTCGACATGGCCGATGTTGCGGATCTTTTCCAGATCACCATTGGTCAGAATCGGCTGGCGCACTTCGAGGCGCTTGCGACGGGAGTTACCCTCCAGATCAAACAGGTTCGGGCGCGGGCCAATGAAGGAGACAAGGCTCATCACCAGCTCTTCACGGATCGGGTCAATCGGCGGATTGGTGACCTGCGCAAAGTTCTGCTTGAAATAGGTGTAGAGCAGCTTGGACTTGTCGGAGAGCACCGATATCGGCGTGTCTGTGCCCATTGAGCCGACAGCCTCCTGACCGGTGATCGCCATGGGCGCAAGCAGAATCTTCAGGTCTTCCTGACTGTAGCCAAAGGCCTGCTGACGGTCGAGCAAGGACACATCGGTGCGGGCGGCACGCGGCGCCACCGGCTTGAGGTCTTCCAGCACGATCTGGGTGCGCTCCAGCCACTGGCCGTAGGGCGAAGCCGTGGAGAGCGAGCGCTTGATCTCCTCATCGGAAATGATGCGGCCCTGTTCCAGATCCACCAGCAGCATTTTGCCGGGCTGCAAACGCCACTTGGTGACAATCTTCTCTTGCGGAATCGGCAAAACGCCCATTTCAGACGCCATCACCACCAGACCATCGTCGGTGACGAGATAGCGCGCGGGGCGCAGGCCGTTGCGGTCGAGCGTGGCGCCAATCTGGCGGCCATCGGTAAAGGCGACAGCGGCAGGCCCGTCCCATGGCTCCATGAGGGCGGCATGATATTCATAAAAATCACGCCGCGCCTGATCCATCAGCGGATTGCCGGACCAGGCCTCCGGAATCAGCATCATCATGGCATGGGTGAGGCTGTAGCCGCCCTGCACCAGAAATTCGAGCGCATTGTCGAAACAGGCGGTGTCGGACTGGCCCTCATAGGAAATCGGCCAGAGCTTGGAAATATCCGCACCAAACAGCTCACTGTCCACCGAGGCCTGGCGCGCCGCCATCCAGTTGACATTGCCGCGCAGGGTGTTGATCTCGCCATTATGCGCCACCATGCGATAAGGGTGAGAGAGCGACCATGTCGGGAACGTATTGGTTGAAAAGCGCTGATGCACCAATGCCAGCGCCGATTCCATGCGCGGGTCGCGCAGGTCCAGAAAATAATCCCCGAGTTGTGTGGCCAGCAACATGCCCTTATAGACAATGGTGCGTGAGGACAGCGACACAGGATAAAACTCGCGGGTGCGCACATCGCGCAGCGCATAGACGCGGGCCGAAATCACCTTGCGCACAATGTAAAGGCGGCGCTCGAAATCGTCCTGATGCTGATCGGCCTTGCCCTTACCAACAAAATATTGGGCATGGCCGGGCTCGGTCGGCTTGACGCTCTCGCCAAGGCCGCTTGAATCCACCGGCACATTGCGCCAGCCCAGAAACACCTGACCCTCGTCGGCAATCGCCTTTTCAACAATGTCCTCGACAATCTTGCGGCCCTCAGTGTCGCGCGGCAAAAACAGTGCGCCCACAGCATAATGACCTTCAGGCGGCAGCGTGACGCCCGCCTTGGCCATTTCCTCGCGCAGAAAACGATCCGGAATTTGAATCAGCATACCGCAGCCATCGCCAGCCTTGGCATCCGCGCCCACAGCGCCGCGATGGTCAAGGTTGAGCAGAATTTCAAGACCCTTGGCCACAATGTCATGTGACTTCTTGTTGTGCATCTGCGCGACAAAACCGACGCCGCAGGCATCATGTTCATGGCGCGAATCATAAAGGCCCTGCGCTTGCGGCAGGCCGTTGGCGTGAAAAATCGGGTGCATGGCAGAATTTTCCTCAAATGAAGACAAAGTTGTGGTCGCGGTCAGACGTTTGAGACGTTTCTTTGCGCCGCCATGGGCAGAGGCAAATCCAAGGTCATCACGGCCTGTTTCACGTCTATTCGTCATTTTCTTGCTCCATCTGGTGATTTCAACGGCAAGAGGCCGCTTCAACAACCATTTTCACTTCATTCGGTCCATAATGGTCAGTATAACTGTCCCATTTTCGGGCGCTGCAATCTGACAGATTTTAACGCTCCCGACAAGCGGGGGTAAGCCCTGAATTTTAGGCAAAATGCAGGCTTTATTCGACCCTGTGACATCTATGTGCCATATAAGGGCAAGGATCAATGATTTTGGGTTATGTGATGAATTTTGCCAGTGACAATGCCGCTCCGGCCAGCGATAAAATTTTAGCCGCTCTGCTCACCGCCAATCAGGGCTTTGCCAGCGCCTATGGTGCCGATATCTGGTCGAAATCTGCCGAGGACAAACTGCGGGAGATTTTTGAGCATGATTGCCGGGTTTTTCTGCTCAGCACCGGCACAGCCGCCAATGCGCTGGCGCTCAGCAGTGTTTGCCCGCCCTGGGGCGCAGTTTTGTGCCATGATCAGGCGCATATCGTTACGGATGAATGCGGCGCACCGGAATTTTTCACCCATGGCGCCAAGCTGGTGGGCATTGCCGGAGACAAGGGCAAGATCACACCGGAGGGTGTGCAGGCCGCGCTCAAAACCCTGCCCAGAGGCGTGATGCACAATGTGCAACCGGCTGTTGTGTCGCTGTCACAGGCCACAGAAAGCGGCACGGCCTATAGCTGCGCCGAGATTGCGGCCCTGAGTGCGGTTGCACATGCCCAAAATTTAAGCATCCATATGGACGGGGCGCGCTTTGCCAATGCCATGTTGCATCTGGGCTGCACCCCCGCGCAAATGACATGGCAGGCGGGCGTGGATGTGCTCTCCTTCGGGGCCAGTAAAAACGGCACCTTCGCCTGCGAGGCCGTGATTTTCTTCAATGCGGCACAGGCCGAACATTTTGCCTATTTGCGCAAGCGTTCGGGCCATACGCTTTCAAAAGGTCGCCTGCTCGGCGCACAGATGAAGGCCTATCTCGACGATGGCCACTGGCTTGAGCTTGCCGCCCATGCCAATACCATGGCGGCACGTCTGGCCGCAGGTGTGCAGGCTGTCGAAAATGTGCGTCTGGCCTGGCCGGTCGAGGCCAATGAGCTTTTTGTGATTATGCCGCGCACCAAAGCCAGAGCTTTGCAGGCGGCCGGTGCCGTGTTTTATGAATGGCGCAACCATGCCCTGCCCCCTGACCAGCGCCCGCAAGAAGATGAGGCCTTCATCCGGCTGATCTGCTCCTTTGCCACCACTGCGGCTGAGGTGACACGGTTTCTTGAGGTGCTGGCCAGCTAATTCCGGCCAGACCCTAGCAATCTGCCGCGCTTCGTCCTATGTTAAAGGGGCGAGGCTGCGGAGTTTGTGAGGATTGTATACTCGGGGCCTTATCGACACCCAGGGAGCTGTCCCTGTTCTCGTCCGTGGACTTGAGCACATGGCGCCCACCTACTAGTTAGGTTCCCGGGATCGATATCCCACGGCTTTGTGGCTTCGCACTTTCTTCAACAATGGACGTAAAATGCAGGATAAGGCCTTTTTTCGTGCCAAGGCTTTAGCCGCCAGAAGTGCCCTGAGTGCCGACACCCGCGCCGCCTTCAGCGCAAAAATAGCCCAGCTTGTGATGACGCTTGCGGCTGATTTTCCCCAAGGGCCGGTGTCGCTGTTCTGGCCGATCCGCTCTGAAATTGACACGCGCCCGCTGATGACATTGCTGCGCGAGGCCGGATTTGCGCTTGCCTTGCCCCGTGTGGAGGGCTCCAGCCTTGAATTTCGCCTGTGGGACTGCAGCGCGCCACTGGTGAGCGGTGCCTTCGGCCTTTTTTAACCCGCACTGGACGCGCCGCTGTGCCGCCCCGCCACCATGCTGATTCCGCTGGCGGCCTTTGACCGCGCCGGCCACCGCATCGGCTATGGCAAAGGCTTTTATGACCGCGCCATTGCCGCGCTCAACCCCAAGTGCAAGATCGGTCTGGCCTTCTCAGTGCAGGAAATTGCCGCCGTGCCTTTTGAGGGCCATGATGAGCGGCTGGATCGAATCATAACCGAAAACGGCGTGATTGTACCCTCACCCTCCGCCCACTCATCCTCCCCTCACGCTCTCCCCTGAGCCTGTCGAAGGATGACAGGAACAGGGGATTTTTACAGTCTGTAAAAAATGAAGTGCCTAAATGCCCTTTTCCTTCAGCGCCGCGCTGATTTCAGTGAGAATGGCGGGATCGTCAATCGTGGCGGGGGTTGTCCACGGATCATGATCGGCGATTTTCTTCATCGTGCCGCGCAGAATTTTGCCTGAGCGGGTTTTGGGCAGGCGCGGCACAGTCAGCACCAGCTTAAACGCCGCCACCGGCCCGATTTTATCGCGCACCAATTTCACAATTTCCTTTTCGATCACCTCATGCGGGCGGTTGGCGCCATGTTTGAGCACAATGAAGCCGCAGGGCTGCTCGCCCTTCAATGCGTCCTTAATGCCGATGACGGCGCATTCCGCCACATCGGGATGCGAGGAGAGCACCTCTTCCATGCCCCCCGTCGAGAGGCGATGACCCGCCACATTGATGATGTCATCGGTGCGGCCCATAATATAGAGATAGCCGTCCTCGTCGCGATATCCGGCATCCGAGGTGGAATAATAGCCGGGGAAGGCCTCCAGATAGGAGGAGATCATCCGGTCATCCGCCTGCCAGAGGCTGGGCAGCGCGCCGGGCGGCAGCGGCAGCTTCACCACAATCGAGCCCATCTTGCCCGCCGGAACCGGATGGCCACCCTCATCGACGATCTGCACATCAAAGCCGGGCATGGGGACGGTCGGCGAACCATGCTTGACGGGGAGCTGTTCAAGCCCCAGCGGATTGCCCACCATGCACCAGCCGGTTTCGGTCTGCCACCAATGGTCGATCACCGGAACCTGCAATATTTGTTCAGCCCAGTTGACTGTGTCAGGGTCTGCCCGCTCGCCCGCCAAAAATAAACTGCGGAAGTGGCTGAGGTCATAATGGGCCAGATGTGTCGCCTGCGGGTCTTCCTTGCGGATGGCGCGGAAGGCGGTGGGCGCGGTAAAGAGCGAAACAATCTTATGTTCAGCAATCACACGCCAGAAGGCACCGGGGTCAGGTGTGCCCACTGGCTTGCCTTCATAGAGCAGCGACGTGCTGCCATTGATCAGCGGGCCATACACAATATAGGAATGACCCACCACCCAGCCGACATCGGAGGCCGCCCAGAAGGCCTCGCCCGCTTTGATGCCGTACAGATTTTGCAGCGTCCAGTGCAGCGCCACCAGATGGCCGCCATTGTCGCGCACCACGCCCTTGGGCACGCCGGTTGTGCCGGATGTATAGAGAATGTAAAGCGGGTCTGTTGCCGCCACTTCCACGCAATCGGCCTGTTTTCCGGCGGCTTTGGCGCGCTCCACCAGCGCGGCCCAGTCATAATCGCGTCCTGCAACCAGCTTGGCGGTTTCCTGCGGGCGCTGGAAAATCAGGCAAGAATGAGGCTTATGGCTCGCCAGTTCAATGGCCTCATCCAGCAGCGGCTTGTAATGCACCACGCGGCCCGGCTCGATGCCGCAGGAGGCGGCCATCACCAATTTAGGCTGCGAATCATTGAGGCGGGTGGCGAGTTCCTTGGCGGCAAACCCGCCAAACACCACCGAATGAATGGCGCCAATGCGGGCGCAGGCCAGCATGGCAAAAGCCGCTTCGGGAATCATCGGCATGTAAATGACCACGCGGTCGCCTTTGGTGATCCCTAAATCCTGCAAAACAGCCGCCAGCGCTGACACCTCGCGCAGCATATCGGCATAGGTGAACACAGCCTTGGTGCCGGTGAGCGGGCTGTCATAAATCAGCGCGGGCTGGTCGCCGCGGCCAGCATTCACATGCCGGTCAATGGCATTATAGCAGGTGTTGCAGGTGGCATCGGGATACCAGCGGCCATAAGGGCCGGAGTTTTTGTCAAAGGCTTTGACCGGCGCCTTAACCCAGTCTATCGCCTTGGCCGCCTCAAGCCAGAACCCTTCGGGATCCTGTTGCCATTGTGCGTAGACGTCCGAATAACGGCCCATAACCTTCTCCCCGATGACATTCTGCAATGATTGTAAGCCGCACATTAGGCGAGAAGCGCGGCAGATGCACCCTAGCTTTTTGTCGAAGCCAGAATAAAATCTTATGTCGCAGTTCGGAATTGGCCGGAATTAGTCGAATGTTGCAGAGGCTTTACGCCATTCACGCGCTATAAGAGGAGCTGTGGAGGGTCGCATGTCAGCTTCAGCCTATGATCATCATCTTGAACGCAATGGTGCAAATTATCAGCCTTTATCGCCGGTTCCATTTCTGGAGCGGGCGGCGGCAGTATTCCCCGACCGGATCGCCATCGTGCATGGCCCGCTGCGCCGCACCTACGCCGAATTTTATGCCCGCGCCCACCGTCTGGCCTCGGCGCTGCAACAGGCAGGACTGGGGCGCGGCGACACCGTAAGCGTGATGCTGGCCAATACGCCGGCCATGCTGGAGTGCCACTATGGCGTGCCGATGATGGGGGCGGTGCTCAACACGCTCAACACCCGTCTGGACGCCGCCGTTCTGGCCTTCACGCTTGATCATGCCGAAGCCAAAGTGGTGATCATTGACCGCGAATTTTCCCATGTGATGAAGCAGGCGCTGGCGCTCGCCAAAGTGCGCCCGCTTGTCCTCACCTATGATGATCCGGAATATGCGGGCGCGGGCGAGGTACTTGAGGGCACGGATTATGAGGCCTTTGTGGCGGGCGGCGACCCCGCCTTCGCATGGCACCTGCCGCAGGATGAATGGGACGCCATCACGCTCAATTACACCTCCGGCACCACTGGCGATCCGAAAGGCGTGGTCTATCATCACCGCGGCGCTTATTTGCTGGCCATTTCCAACATTGTCACCGGCAATATGGGGCATCATCCAGTGTATTTATGGACATTGCCGATGTTTCATTGCAATGGCTGGTGCTTTCCCTGGTCGGTTGTGGCGGCCAATGGCACCCATATCTGCCTGCGGCAGGTGCGCGCCAAGCTGATGTTTGACCTCATAGCTGCGCATAAGGTGACACATCTGTGCGGCGCGCCGATTGTCATGTCCACTCTGCTCAATGCGCCGGAGGATGACAAAAAGCCGCTGCCGCATGTCGTTTCGTTTTTTGTTGCCGGTGCGCCGCCACCGGCTGCCGTTTTGGGCGCGATGAAAGCCGCGGGCTTCCATGTCACCCATCTTTATGGCCTGACCGAAACCTATGGCCCCTCGGTGGTCAATGAATGGAATGTCGAGTGGGATAGCCTGGCTCTGGATGAGCAGGCGGCCAAAAAATCGCGCCAGGGCGTGCGCTATCTGGCGCTGGAAGGGCTGGATGTGCTGGACCCCGAAACCATGCAGCCCGTGCCCAATGATGGCGAAACCATGGGCGAGGTGATGATGCGCGGCAATGTGGTGATGAAGGGCTATCTCAAAAATCCTCATGCCACAGCCGAGGCTTTCCGTGGCGGCTGGTTTCACTCCGGTGATCTGGGCGTCAAATATCCCGATGGCTATATTCAGCTTAAAGACCGCTCGAAGGATATTATCATCTCCGGCGGCGAGAATATTTCCAGCATCGAGGTGGAGGATGCGCTCTATAAGCACCCCGCCGTGCAGGCGGTGGCAGTGGTGGCGCGTCCGGACGAAAAATGGGGCGAAACCCCTTGCGCCTTTATCGAGCTGAAACCCGGCCTGAGCGCCAGCATTGAGGAGCTCACCCAATGGTGCAAAAGCCATCTGGCGGGCTACAAAGTGCCACGCACCTTTATTTTTGCTGAATTGCCAAAAACCTCCACCGGCAAAATGCAGAAATATGTGCTGCGCGCGCGGGCAAAGGCCTTGTAATGGACTTAAAATCGGCTTCTCACTCTTGCTGTTATCGATAACTATGCGATAATCAGGCAAAAAGGGAGAGTGTGATGGATGTTTTGATGCCGGTACCTATGATGCCGTTGATTATGGACGGCATTGCTGCCGCGCAGACCCTCCATCGCATGTGGGAGATGAGCGGCGAGGATATTGCCGCGCTCGCGCCGCATATTCGTGCCCTTGCGGTGGGCGGCGGCCATCAGCCTGTTGACGGTGCCTTTATGGGCCGCTTTCCAGCACTGGAGATCGTGTCCAGCTTCGGCGTTGGTTATGATCATGTCGATGCACATTGGGCGGCGGCGCATAATATCATTGTCACCCATACGCCGGACGTGCTGAATGAGGAGGTGGCTGACACCGCCATGGGCCTGTTGCTGGCCACAGTGCGTGAATTGCCGCGCGCCGAGCGGTTTTTGCGGGCGGGCCACTGGCTTAAAGGCAATTTTCACCTCACAGCCACATTGCGTGGCCGCACCATGGGCATTGTTGGGCTGGGGCGCATTGGCAAGGCCATTGCCAAACGGGCCGAGGCTTTCGGGTTAGGTCTGGCCTATCATGGCCGCACACAGCAAGCTGATGTGGCCTATGCCTATTACCCGACATTGAAGGGGCTGGCTGAAGCGGTGGACATTCTCATGGTGATCACACCGGGCGGCGCGGCCACCAAACATCTGATCAATGCCGAAATTCTGGAAGCCCTTGGGCCGAACGGCGTTCTCATCAATGTGGCGCGCGGCTCTGTGGTTGATGAACAGGCGCTGATTGCCGCTTTGCAACAGGGCAAAATTTTAAGCGCGGGCCTTGATGTTTTTGCCGATGAGCCGCAGGTGCCCCAAGCCCTGCTCGATATGGAGCATATTGTGCTGCTGCCGCATGTGGGCTCGGCCTCGCAACATACGCGTAATGCCATGGGCCAGCTTGTGGTGGATAATCTGGCCGCATGGGCCAAGGGCCAGCCGCCGCTGACCCCCGTGCCCGAAACGCCCTATAAAGGCTGAGCTACGGCATCATCTTCAAGGTGAATGCGGATAATCTCGGCAAAGCTGGCATCCGGCTTGAAGCCAAGGTCCAGCGCCCGCTGCGCCGTAAAATTTTGCGGCCATCCGGCAACAATGCGGGCGATGGTCTCATTGGGTTCATCACGAATCAGCGCCACGGCCTTTGCGCCCGCCACATCGCGCAAGGCCTCGATTTGTTCAGCCACGCTGACGCAGAGGCCCGGCAGAGAAATGGTGCGGCGCGCGCCTAAAGGCGTGGTGTCCAGCGCTGCGGCATGAAGCAGAAAGGCAATGGCGGCGCGCGGCGAGGCGTGCCAGTGGCGCACATCGCGCGACACCGGCAATATGGCCGGTTTCCCTTGCAGCGGCTCGCGGATAATATTGGAGAAAAAGCCTGAGGCCGCCGCATTGGGCTTGCCCGGCCGCACGCAAATGGTCGGCAGGCGCAGGCTCAGCCCGTCGAGATAGCCGCGGCGGCTATAATCGCTGACCAGCAATTCGCCAATGGCCTTTTGCGTGCCATAAGAGGTGCGCGGCGTGGTGAAAAACTCATCCTCGATGATATCAGGAAAGGGCGCGCCAAAAACCGCAATGGACGAGGTGAAAATCAGCTTCGGGCAATAGTCTTTTTGCGCACGCACAGCCTCCAGCACATGGCGGGTGCCGTCCAAATTCATCGCATAGCCCTTGGCAAAATCGGCCTCGGCCTCGCCCGAAACAATGGCGGCGAGATAAAAAATCACATCCGGCCTGCGGGCCACCAGCGATTTGACATCCGATTCGCGCGAAATATCCACCTGAAACGGGGTGATCGCCAGATCGGCGGCAGCGGGCATGCTGGGTGCAATCACATCGGCCAGATCCAGCGCGCTCAGAGGCTGACCAGCCAGCCTCCGCTCTTCCAGCAGGCGGCGGGTGAGCTTGTGGCCGATCATCCCTGCCGCGCCGATAATGAGAACACGCATGAGTGCAACCTTACAGTGAGAAGCCGCCGTCAATGACGTGAATGGTGCCGGTGGTATAGGTGCTTTCATCTGACGCCAGATAGAGGGCCAGCGCCGCGATTTCCTCGGCTTTGCCCAGCCGCCCCATCGCCTGCCGGTCAATAAAGGCCTGACGCACCTGCGCCTCGCTCTGGCCGGTTTGCGCGGCCAGTGTGGCAATGCGCTGATCCAGCGACGGGCTCTCAATCGTGCCGGGGCAAATGGCATTGCAGCGGATTCCGCGTTTGATGAAATCCGCCGCCACCGCCTTGGACAGGCCGATCACCGCCGCCTTAGAGGCGCCATAAACATAGCGGTTGGGAATGCCCCGCACCGATGAGGCGCCAGAGGCAACATTGATGATCGACCCGGCGCCTTTCTCCAGCATTCCGGGCAGGAAGGCGCGGATCATCCGGTGCATGGATTTCACATTCAGGTCAAAGGAGAAATCCCAATCCTCATCTGAACAGTCGAGAACTGTGCCATGATGCACAAAACCGGCGCAGTTGAACAGAATATCCACCGGCCCGACCTCAGCGGCCAGCGCCTGCACCGCCGCTGTCGAGCGCACATCCAGTTTACGCATAATCGCGCCGTCAATGCCCGCCAGACCGGCCTCATTGATGTCTGTGGCGATGACCTTTGCGCCCTCGCGCACGAAGGCCTCGGCTGTGGCGCGGCCAATGCCCGCCGCCGCCGCAGTGAGAATGGCTGTTTTACCTGCAAGGCGTCCGCTCATGCTTTATGCTCCATTAGATGGGAAAGGCTGAATTTTTGCTGGCCCGATTCGTCAAAATTCTCAGGGTTCAGCCAGGCCTCATAGGCGCGGCGAATGGCGGGCCACTCAGCATCCAGCATGGAATACCAGGCCGTGTCGCGGTTGCGCCCCTTGATCATCATATGCTGGCGGAAAATACCTTCAAAGGTAAAGCCGAAGCGGGACGCGGCGCGGCGTGAGGGCGCATTGAGCGCATTGCATTTCCACTCATAGCGGCGATAGCCAAGGTCGAAAATATATTTGGCCAGAAGATACATGGCCTCGGTTGCGCCCGGCGTGCGTTGCAGGGCGGGCGTATAGAGGATATTGCCCACCTCGATCACACGGTGGGTGGTGTCGATCCGCATCAAAGTGGCATAGCCGATGGCGCGGCCATTTTTATCGAGAATGGCAAAAAACAACGGGTCTGTTGAGGCCGCCTTGGCCGCGATATGCGCGGCAAAGGCAGCCTTATCGGCAAAGGGCGCCTCGAACAGATAATCCCAGACATGGGCATTCTCGCCATGCGCCAGCGGATAAAGATCATCGCTATGCGCCGGACTGAGCGGCACCAGCGTCACATATTGGCCCTGAAGTGTGATGTGCTCGGGGCGCGGGGCGGGCGAAGCCTCGACCAGAGGGCCGAGAGGGCGGGGGTCGGTCATGGGTAAGTCCTTATATTACGGATACATACGACGGTCATTGTCAAAAAATCCGTCGAGATCAAGGCGGGGCTGTGTCGCGTCAAAACCGGCAAAAGAGCCATTACTCGCAATCATCTGGCTGGCGCGGGCAAAGCCGTTCCATGCAACGCGCGCCAGCGCAGAGCCAACACTGATGCGCCGCACACCCAGCGCCGCCCAGTCGTCACGTTTGAGCTCGCTCGGCCAGTAGACAATTAAATTTACCGGTTTTGGCGCAACAGCCGCAACAATCGCTGCAATCTCATCGGGTGAGCGTGGGCCGGGAGCATAAAGCACATCAGCCCCCGCTGCCGCATAGGCTTTGAGGCGCAGGATAGCCTCTTGCAAAGGCTCCGGCTGACCGGTGAGAAAACACTCTGCCCGCGCCACAAGGAGAGCGCCATTACCAAAGGCATCAACGGCGGCGCGCGCCACCTTTATGCGTTCAACGGCACGATCCAGCGAGTAAAGTTCGGCACTGTTCTCACTTTTTGAGTCTTCAATAGAGAGTGCCGCAACACCTGTCTCCAGACAGAGTTTGATATTTTTGGCCATTTCTTCAGTATCAGCACTGAAGCCCGATTCAAAATCCGCATTTACCGGCAGATCTGTCGCCTCCACCATCTGCTGAATATGCGCCAGCATCTCATCGCGTGGCACTTTGGTGTCTGGACGCACCATCGCCCATGCCGCGCCCGCACTGGTTGTGGCCAATGCCTTAAACCCTAGAGCACGCAACCAGCGGGCAGAGCCAACATCCCACGCATTGGGCATGACAAAACAACCACGCTCGTGCATCTGCCTAAAGGCTGCAATTTTTTGATCGCTTACGTTCATGAATGTGTCTGCCCCTCACCCCAACCCTCTCCCCGTGCACGGGGAGAGGGTGTTTTGGCTAATGATTGTCCCTTGGAATACCCCGTGTCTGGGCGACGCGCTGATATTTCACAGCCGGTTCCAGCACCATGCCCTCGTCAAATTGTTCAATCATACCACGCTGAATTTCCTGCCAGGGGGTTTGGCTTGGCGCATAGGGGAAGCCGCCAGCCTCCATCAGCTTCGCATGGCGCTTGGCATATTCCTCCTGAGAAATCAGAATATTGGCGCTGCGTTTATCAAGATCTATGCGCACACGGTCGCCGGTTTTCAGAATGGCCAGTCCGCCATTGGCCGCGGCCTCCGGCGAGGCATTGAGAATCGATGGCGAGCCGGAGGTGCCGCTCTGGCGCCCGTCGCCAATGCAGGGCAGCGAATTGATGCCGCGCTTCAAAAGGGCGGTTGGCGGCTGCATATTCACAACCTCTGCGCCGCCGGGATAGCCAATGGGGCCGGTGCCGCGAATGAACAACATGCAGTTTTCATCAATTTTCAGCTTCGGGTCATCAATGCGGTGATGATAATCCTCCGGCCCTTCAAAAACGATGGCGCGGCCCTCAAAGGCATTGGGATCTTCCGGATTGTTGAGATAACGGTTGCGGAATTCCTCACTGATCACGCTGGTTTTCATCACGGCATTGTTGAACAGATTGCCCTTGAGAATGATGAAACCCGCATCTTCCAGCATGGGCGCGTCAATCGGCCAGATCACATCAGCGTCGCCGCTCTCCCAGCCCTTGCAGTTTTCGCCAATGCTTTGGCCGTTGACGGTGAGAGCGTCCTTATGGATGAGCTTCTTTTTCATCAATTCATTGACGACGGCAGGCACACCGCCCGCGCGGTGAAATTCCTCGCCCAGATATTTGCCCGCTGGCTGCAAATTGACGATCAGCGGCACCTTATGGCCATATTTTTCAAAATCCTCGATCACCAGCGGCACGCCAATATGGCGGGCAATGGCCAGAATATGAATGGTGGCATTGGTGGAGCCGCCGATGGCTGAATTGACCACAATCGCATTTTCCAGCGCCTTGCGGGTGATGATGTCGGAGGGTTTAAGGTCCTCCCACACCATCTCAACAATACGCTTGCCGGTTTCATAAGCGTTCTGGCCGCGCTCGCGGTAAGGCGCGGGAATGGCCGCGCCGCCGGGCAGGGTCATGCCCAGCGCCTCGGCCAGAGCATTCATGGTCGAGGCCGTGCCCATCGTGTTGCAATGACCCACCGAAGGCGCGGAGGAGGTGACGATCTCCATAAATTCTTCATAGTCGATCTTGCCTTCGGCCAGATCCTTGCGCGATTTCCAGACAATCGTGCCGGAACCCGTGCGCTCGCCCTTGTGCCAGCCATTGAGCATAGGCCCGCCCGAGAGCACGATAGCCGGAATATTCACCGTGGCGGCGGCCATGATGCAGGCCGGTGTGGTTTTGTCACAGCCGGTGGTCAGCACCACACCGTCCAGCGGATAGCCATAAAGCGTCTCGACAAGGCCAAGATAAGCAAGGTTACGGTCCAGCGCCGCTGTCGGGCGCTTGCCGGTTTCCTGAATCGGGTGCACCGGAAATTCAAAGGCAATGCCGCCCGCCGCCGTAATGCCGTCGCGCACGCGCTTGGCCAGCTCAAGATGATGGCGGTTGCAGGGCGAGAGGTCGGAGCCGGTCTGCGCAATGCCGATGATCGGCTTGCCGGAGCGCAGCTCACCCGGCGTCAGGCCGAAATTGAGATAGCGCTCGATATAAAGCGCGGTCATGCCGGGGTTTTCCGGATTATCAAACCAAAGTTTCGAGCGCAGCGAGGCCTTGTCGCGTTTTGACGATTTTTTATCGTCTTTGTTCGATTTCTTGGTCACAATGCTCTCCAGTTCAATTTCCATGAATGCTAGAATGCTACAAAGCAGGATAGAAAATCAACCGGCAAAACAGCCAATTTTTATTTATGTCCCTGTAAGAACGAAATTAAGGCGATGGGATGGGAACATCACAGTGCGGGCACGGCTTGTGGAGTCATATTGGCACAATTCAAGCCGGCACGCAGCCCGCCCAATAAAAAGCCGTTTCCAAGGTTTGAACCGGAAACGGCTTTGATATTTTTAAGTTAAAATCACAGACCTTGAGACTGGCAACAGCGCGTTTCAGTTGCCCGGCAGCCATTTGGTCAAAAAGCTGAAGGGATTGGAGCTGCCCTGATCTGCCGGGGCGTCTTTATCATTCGTAATCTGCGTCATCTTGCGATAGCCCTTGGGCGGCTCTGTCAGCCATTCGCGTTCAGGTTCCTGCCCCGGGGCCGTTGAGGCTGTCTGGGTCAGGCCAGAGAGGGATTTGTCAACAGCGGCGATTTCTTCCGGTGTGGGCGGGCACATTTTCTGGTTACAGGTTTTAACCTGCGGCGTGGTCGGTTCCGAATTGGGAACGCGGCTCGCCAGTCGGGCCTCCTTATCATCCAGTTCGGGATGGGTGGGCTTGAACACATTGATAATCGGCATTTTCGCTTCAGCCGCGGCCTTACGCGCCTTCATCACGTCAGGGTCATTGGGCCAGTCGGGATGCAAATCGGCATTGGCTGTTTTGGGCTTGGCAAGGCCGGTTTTGCCTTTGGGCGGCAAGACCAAGGGTGCGCGGTCGCGGTAGTCAATGTCCGGAGATTTATCGCTGTCAATGCCCATCAGGCTGGTGAATTCATGCACAAGCGTATCGTCGCCATCGTCCATGGCTTTGGCAGGGCTGCCGCCCAGCGCCAGAACAAGAACACATGAGCCCAGCAACAGACCCACCTGCGCAGGGGTTCGCACAATGTCCGTGAAAGAGACCCGCGGGAATGATAAATTGGCACGCATACGCTTGATCCTCATAGATCAGATTTCCTTATCCACAATTTGAAAAACCCTGAACGCCAAAAAAGGCAAATAAGAGGCAAGCCAAATCAAGGTGTCTTATCCTGAATAAGAAATGATTCATACAGCAGAAGTGCGACCCCTGCAACGATGGCGATGTCCGCCATGTTAAAGATGCCCCAGGGCGAAAAAGAGCCGAAATGTATATGGAAAAAATCGGCCACAGCGCCATAGATCAGCCTGTCCAGCGCATTGCCGGTCGCACCGCCAATCAACAGGCCAAGGGCGCAGCCGGTTATCCGTGTCTGGGCGCGGATCAGCCAGACCATGAAGGCGCAGCAGGCCACAGTATAAACAGCCAGAAGGCCCATGCGGCCCCAGCCATTCTCCGCGGTCAACAGCGAATAGGAGATGCCACGGTTCCAGGCGATCGAAATATCCAGAAAGGGCAAAACGCGCAGCGGTGCGCGCGTTTCAATTTCCAGCCCGTAGAGCATCCCATATTTCACCGCCTGATCAGCGCCAAAGGCGATGAGGGCTGTGCCTATGCCAAGCGGAAGCGGTTTCATTCAGGCCCATTTTCCCGCTGTTTGCAATTCCCGCAGGGCCTGCGCATCGCGCGGCGAAACATCGGGAAAGGCGGGGTCTGTGCCCACATCTTCCGAGATTTTCCAGCTGCGGGCGCATTTTTTGCCTTTGGCTCTGGTGCACAGCACACTGACCCCCGGCACTTCCGTCAGGCGGAAGGCCGCAGCAGGGCCGCCTGCGGGCATGATTTCAATGGCGGAGGTGATGCAGATTTCAGCCAGATCAATGCCACTCAGCGCCGCATAAAGATGGGCATCTTCAATATAGACCTGCGGCGCGGCCTCCAGCGACGAGCCGATGGACTTGGCAGCGCGCTCCAGCTCCAGCGCGCCGGTAATGACCGAGCGCACCTTGCGCACCAGCTTCCATTTTTCGGCCAGCGCCTCATTGTGCCAACCCTCCGGCGTCTCGGGGAATTGCTCCAGATGCACCGAGCCATCCGTGCCTGCATGGCGCGACAGATAGGCCTCCTCGCAGGTAAAGGCTAAAATCGGCGCCAGCCAGATGGTGACGCGGATAAAAATCGCGTCAATCACGCTCAGCGCTGCCTTGCGCGTGACGCTGGACAGCGGGTCGCAATAGAGCGCGTCCTTGCGGATATCGAAATAGAACGCTGAAAGCTCGGTGTTCATGAAATTCGAGAGTCTGGCCACCACCTGCTTATAGTCAAAGCTGGCATAGGCGGCGCGAATATCGCCGTCCAGCTCAGCCAGGCGGTGCAGCATCAGGCGTTCCAGTTCGGGCATCTGCGCGAAAGGAACCGTCTCGGCCGCATCAAAATGCGCCAATGTGCCCAGCATCCAGCGGATCGTGTTGCGCATTTTGCGATAGGATTCGACAAAGTTTTTCAGAATTTCCGTGCCGATCCGCAGATCGTCCGAATAATCCGACGCACAAACCCAGAGGCGCAGAATATCCGCCCCCGCATCGGCCATCACCTTTTGCGGCGCGGTCACATTGCCCTGAGATTTGGACATTTTCTGCCCCTTCTCATCCAGCACAAAGCCGTGGGTGAGCACAATGTCAAAAGGCGCGCGCCCGCGTGTGCCCGAACTCTCCAAAAGCGAGGAGTGGAACCAGCCGCGATGCTGGTCGGAGCCTTCCAGATACATCACCTCGTCTTGGCCGCCATCCACCTTGCGGTGAATGCCGCTCAGGCCCGGAAAATGCACCGCATCATCCAGCACATAAGAATGGGTGGAGCCGGAATCGAACCACACGTCCAGCACATCGGACACTTTTTCATAATCGGCGGAGTTATAATCGGGGCTTAAAAAGCGCTCTGCCGCATTGGCGTTAAACCATGCGTCGGCACCCTCCGCCTCAAAAGCGCTGGCAATGCGGGCATTGACCTTGGCATCCACCAATACGTCATGCGTGCCTTTTTTGACAAAAACGGCAATGGGCACACCCCATGCGCGCTGGCGCGACACCACCCAGTCGGGCCGGTTGGCAATCATGCCATTGATGCGGTTTTCGCCAGATTCAGGCACCCATTGCGTTTGCTTGATGGAATTCAGCGCCACATCGCGCAGGGTTGCGCCATTGTGGCCCTCACGCTCACCCTCACCCTTGCCCTCTCCCAAGGGGAGAAGGTGAGAGGAGGAGCTTTCTCCCGAGGGAAAAGCACCTGCACGAATCCCCTCTCCCTCCGGGAGAGGGTTAGGGTGAGGGCATGTAAAAGCCTTATCCATAGCAATGAACCATTGCGGTGTATTGCGGAAAATCACCGGCTTTTTCGAGCGCCATGAATGCGGATATTGATGTTTCAGGCGCCCGCGCGCAATCAGATTGCCGGCGGCCACCAACGCCGCCATCACAGCCTCATTGGCGTCGCCCTTCGAGCCATCGCTTTTGAGCACACGCTTGCCCTCAAAACCCGGCGCGTCCTTGGTGTAAATGGAATCAGCGTCAATGGTATAGGGAATGCGGGTGTCGATTTTGCGCTCGGCCAGCATTTTGCCGCTTGACATCCAGATGTCAAAGTCATCGCGGCCATGGCCCGGCGCGGTGTGAACAAAGCCGGTGCCAGCATCATCGGTGACGTGATCACCATCGAGCAGGGGCACGGGGAAGGAATAGAACGGGTCAAAAGTGGCGAGCGGGTGTGCGCAGACGAGTTCATCTAGTCGCAGACCTTCAAATGTTGCAAGTATTTTCATATCTTGCACATCAACAGCATTTGCAAAGTGATTAAGAAGGGATTTCGCCACGATAAATCGTTTTGTGCCGTGCCAAAAAATATTATCCCTTTTCCTCTTCAATATTCTATTTTGTTCTTCGACATATTTTTCTAACGTTATGCCTGATTGAATAGCCGCTTCTTTTTCCTCCGTTGTCAAAGTTTGCGGAGTGAGCGGTAAATCTCGCTTATCAGGTTGCCGAGTGGCCTCAATTAGCAAGTAATCTAATTTATGATTAAATGCGATTGCGCGGTTTCCCGGTATTGTCCAAGGAGTAGTCGTCCAGATGACAACCTCAGCCTGAAGAAAGCTATTCACCAGTAATGCTTCTTTAACTAAAGGCATCCCAAGTTCGGATGGAACAGCAGTTCCATCGTTAGCATATGCTTCCCAATCGCCGCTAAAATTCTTTCTAATTGGATAATGTTTAACTTTAGACACCGGAAACGCCACAAACACCGTGTCAGAAGTGTGGTCCTCATATTCCACTTCGGCCTCGGCCAGCGCGGTTTTTTCCACCACGCTCCACATCACCGGCTTGGAGCCGCGATAAAGCAGGCCGTTTTCGGCAAATTTCATGATCTCGCGGGCGATCTGCGCCTCTGCCGCATAGGTCATGGTTAAATAAGGGTGATCCCAGTCGCCGGTGATGCCGAGGCGTTTAAATTCCTCGCGCTGCACATCCACCCATTTTTGCGCAAAGGCGCGGCACTGGCGGCGAAATTCCACCACATCCACGTCATCCTTGTTGAGGCCCTTGGCGCGGTATTCCTCCTCGATTTTCCATTCAATCGGCAAGCCGTGGCAGTCCCAGCCCGGCACATAATTGGAATCCCTGCCCATCATCTGCTGCGAGCGGGTGACAACATCCTTCAGGATTTTATTTAAGGCATGGCCGATGTGAATATTGCCATTGGCATAGGGCGGGCCGTCATGCAGTACAAATTTTGTGCGGCCCTTGGCCTGCGCCCGCAGCCTGTCATAAAGACCGATTTTGGCCCAGCGCTCCAGAATTTCCGGCTCTTTTTTCGGCAATCCGGCCCGCATTGGAAAATCAGTGACAGGCAAAAACAGCGACGGTGCGTAATCTTTTGGTTCGGTCATCTCGGATGGGTCTCGGCAAAAAGGGTGCAGGCAAAAACGCTGGCATTACAGCCCGTGTCTCGCATAGCCGATTTATGCGGGAAGTGCCAAGTTTATTGAAAATTTTTTATGCATAATTTAGGGCCTGACGTATAAAAAATCTGCAAAAACAAGTGTTCATGCCCCGTGAACAGGCTTGACCAAGGGGCAGAAAAATTCCAGCCTGATAGAGAGGATAATTCTTTATCTTTACTTCAGCCGCATGGGGGCCAGCGGCTGCATGTGCGCAGGCCTGTCACATCACCTGTTTTGCGGGGGCATATCCATGACACCTGAGTCCGGTCACGAAGATGACGTTAAAACACTGCACAGTATGGGCTACGCGCAAGAATTGGCGCGCAGCATGGGCGGATTTTCAAATTTTGCCATTTCCTTTTCAATTATCTGTATTTTAGCAGGCGGGATAACATCATTTCCGGCAGCGCTTTCGGCGGGCGGTGCTTTTTCTGTGGTGATCGGCTGGATTGTCGGCGGCGTTTTTGCGCTGGTGGTGGCAAGCTCGCTCGGGCAGATTGCCTCGGCCTATCCGACAGCGGGCGGGCTTTATCATTGGTCGTCCATTTTGGGCGGGCGGTTCTGGGGCTGGGCCACGGCCTGGGTCAACCTGCTGGGGCTGATTTTCGTGGTCGCCTCGGTTGATGTCGGCGTTTACACCCTGTTCCGCGACATGCTGGTCGGCGGCGTGCTGGGCGTCGATACAAAAGGCTGGATGCCGCCCGACGGCGCCGTATTCGACATCTATCAAACTTTGGGCGTGACGCTTATTCTCATCACACAGGGGCTGTTCAACCATTTTGGCATTAAGCTCACATCGGTTCTGACAGATTTTTCCGGCTATCTGATTTTTGCTGTGTCGGTATTGCTGATTGTGGCCATGCTGGGCTGGGGTGCCACACATGATGTGTCGCGCATTTTCCAGTTCACCAATAATACCGGTGATCTGGGTGGCGGCTATTATGCTGAAGCGCGTCCGGCACTGGTGGCGTTTCTGGTGGGGCTGCTCTATCCGCTCTATACGATCACCGGCTTTGATGCCTCGGCCCATACATCGGAAGAAACGGTCAATGCGCGTGTGGCCGTGCCCAGAGGCATGATTCATTCGGTGTTCTGGTCACTGGCTTTTGGTCTGGTGATGGTGATTTCATTTGTCATGGCCATTCCGGATCTTGCAGCTGCGGCCAAGGACGGCGCGAACAGCTGGTTCAATCTGTTTAACAATCTGCCGCTTCCCTCCGGCTTTCGCATATTTTTGGCGGTTGGTATTGTTCTGTCCAATTATTTATGCGCGCTGGCCTGTGTCACATCGACATCACGCATGATTTTCGCTTTTGCCCGTGATGAGGGGTTGCCGGGTTCAGCACTTTTAAAGGCGGTCAGTCCGGCCCATCGCACCCCTGTTGCGGCCATCTGGACGACTGTTGTGCTGGCGGTTGCGGCCACGCTCTATTCGCCCGCCTTTGCCGCTCTGGCCGCCGGATGTGCGCTGTTCCTGTATATTTCTTACGCTATGCCGGTGGCCGCAGGCCTGCTGGCCGAGGGCAAGAGCTGGACAGTGTATGGGCCTTACCGCCTCAATGGCACGGTTTCAAAACTTTTTGCCGTGATCACCATTTTTGGCGTTGCCGTGCTTGGCTATGCTGGCATTCAGCCGCCCAACGATATTGTCATCAATTATGCGCTGGGGCTGGTGATTGTGCTGGCGGTGGCATGGTTCGGTCTTGAGCGCCGCCGCTTCAAAGGCCCGCCCATTGGCGATGAAATTGCCCGTCGCCAGAGTGCGATTGCGCAGGCTGAAAAAGAGCTGGGTGCTTTGACCTGAGTGCGGCATATTTACGCCATAAGCATCAGGGGCGGATATTCCGCCCCTTATTTTATGACAAAGACTTTGAAAGGCGTGCCGGACACCGGCACCTCGCTCAGCCAAGACGGAACATCTCCGGCATAAAGATGCGCGGCAAGGCTGGCTTTATCCTTGGCATAGCCTTTGAATTCATAGGCGGGCGGGCAATAGGCTAGATAGGTGGAGCCGCTCTCCCGCACAAAGGTTTCGGCCTTTTCCGGTGTGGACTCCCAGGTCTGGATCAGCAGGGACAGACCACGGTTGTCGCGGTGATAGGGGCCGGAAACCACACTGTGATCGGTAAAGGCGAGCAGATTCGGGCCGCTGTCGATCAGGCTCAAAATCAGCCCTTTGGGCAGGGTTTTAAAAGCCTGAAAGGCCGATGCACTAAAACAGCTCTCGCTCTTGCCGGGAATGGCGCTGGGTGGCGCGGCACTGGCGGGCAGCACAAATGTCCATAATGTATTGAGAAACGGCAGAATAACCACCAGCGGCGCGAGCTTCACCCACCGCCCGCTGCGGCTTTTCGACCAGCTCAGGCTTGTGGATATGGCCCAGACGGCACCCAGAATGAAGATGGGAGTGGCCAACAGCGCAACCCGTATCTGCCACAGACTGCCGATAAGGCCCATGACGCCAAAGGCCGCAACACTCGCCCAGACAATGCGGCGCTTGCCGGTTTCACGCCACACCGCCAGCAGCATGGCGATTATGGACATCGCCATAGATATGGACATGGGCACATAGGTTCCGGGCTCATTAAAATTCAGCTGCCAGAGGGATTGCCCCTCGGCAACATTGCTGAGCCATTCTTTACGCACCAAGGGCGCCACCTCAAACAAGGGATCGCGCAGAAAATCCGGAAAAATCCACACAATCATCAGGGCGCTTACCCCGCCGCACAGGGCCAGCGCCGCAAGGCGCGATTGCACATGATGCAACCTTGCGCCCAAGCGGGCAAACAGGATCAGGCCCAGCCCGCCAATCCAGGCCGCGCCGACATGAGCCAGCGAAAAGGCGTCATAGGTCAGATGCAGGTACTGTTCGGGCCGGATCGTGGCCACACCAACACCCGCAGCGGCAAAAGCGAAACTCACGGCAAAGGCCGTAAGTTTACGGGCAAATGCGGCGCCGATCCAGGCACAATTCAGGCTAAACAGGGCAATCATCACCCCGACAAAGGGTAAAGTCTCCAGCGAAATCTGCAATGACAGGGCCGCGAGGCCTCCCGCGCCGACCGCGCTGCGCAAGCTGCTGCCCCCGATACTGTCGAGTGTGAGGCTGACCATAGCGATAAGCAAAACCGCCTGTATGCCATGATGCGATATGGCCCCCGGCGCAAAAAAACAAATGGCTGTTGAAAGCGCGGTCAGGAGAGCGGCAAACAGGGCTGAATCCGCACCCGCATAACGTCTGGATATGCGGATCATCACCACAAGAACAAGGGTGAACATGGCGGCTGGTACAAACAGGCGCATCAGCCGCTCGGCGGTTTCGCCATCCGTAAACAGATGAAAAGCCCGCACACATAAGGCCAGAGCCGCATCATAAAGCCGCGACCAGTGCATGGCCACGCCGACGGGCGGGTCCATACGGGTTACGGTCATGTCAAACCAGCCCTGACCGGCCATCCAGTTACGCATTTCAACAAGCTGCATGGCATCGTCCGTGTCCGCAAACTGGCCACTCGTCCACACATCCCGCAGGTTCGAATAATATAACTTCACCCAGAACATCATGGCCAGCACATAAACCAGCCAGGGCGAAACCGGCTTTTGCGGGTCAGACAGAGATTTAAATGCGGGCGGTGGTTTTATAGCGAACCATACTTGGACATTTTGTACCACGGACTTCGGGAAAGAAGATAATGACATCTACACATGTCCGTCTGTGTTGTTCTGAATAGAAATTTTATTCTATGTGTGATCTATCCCGCATAAGTCTTTAAAAAATAGATAAATATTATTTTGATTTAATTTGTGATAAAATATTTCTTAAAAGTATAGCCCTTAATGATTTTGATCACTGAGCAGTTGCTGCACGCGCGCGGCGGTCAAATCGGCAAGGCATTCATTAAATAATGTGGGAACAATGGTTCCACCCTTAAAATCCCTGATCTGATAGGCACATTCGGCATCCCGATACGCAATCCAGGCCCGTTCCGCCGCAATCAGCTCACTTGATTTTTCAAGTTTTGAATAGACACTGCCCAGCTTTTGATCTTCAGCCTTGAAATGCGCGCCAGCACATTGGTTCATTTCACTCTGGGTGTCGCCGGGACATTGCGCGAACCCCGTTTCGGCAAAACCATAGACCGCAAAAATCACCAAGCCCATGCGCAAAATCTGGCTTTTAAACTTATCCTTCTTCATTGAAACTGTCCTTATGCTCATGAACTCAAATCTCGCCTGCGGGCAGGCGGCGCACTGATGATGCTTCAAAATAGCGCTGTGCGGAAAATTCAACCCTGACCAAGGGACATATATAAATCTGCACAAAAGAATGATAACCCAGTTTCATAAGTGCAGAAAGATTCTTCACCCTTAAGACTGTGACGGCACCCAGATTATCCATGGCAAAAGCACCCAAATCCCAGCCAAACATTCAAAAAGCAGGCGACCCGGCTGAATCGGTGGCGCGGCGCTCCGCGCGGCTGCGTCACCGGGCCGCCTGGATGTATTATGCCGAGGAAATGACACAAAATGCGATTGCCGACGCGCTGGGCATAGGCCGCGTCACTGTCGTCCGGCTGCTGGCTGAGGCACGCGCATTGAACGAGGTGAAAATATCCCTGCGCCGCGAATTTGAGCTTCTGACCGAGCTTGAAGCTGGCCTCGAACGACGTTTTGGACTTGACCGTGCCATTGTCGCCCCCGTGTCAACGGCACAGGCTGATCCATCCCAGGCCATTGGTGCCGCGACCGGTGGCCTCATTTCGGAAATCGTCAAGGCCGATATGATGCTGGGCGTCGGCTGGGGCCGCACGCTGTTGCGCGCCCTGCCCTTCATTGACGAGGCCGATGTGCCGGGGCTGACCATTATTTCGCTTCTGGGTGGCATTTCTGCCGTCAGGCAATATAATCCGACGGAATTTGCCTGGCGCTTTTCGCGTCTTTTCCATTCCGACTGCTATCTGATTGCCGCACCGGCCCTTGTTGATTGCAAGGAAACCAAACAGGCTCTCATCGAGAGATGCGGCATTGGTCCGGTTCTGGAGCTTGCCCATGCGCTTGATGCTGTATTGCTCAGCGTGGGCAGCATGTCGGCCAGTTCAACGGCGCGGCTGTTTGATGTGTTCACCGAAGAAGACAGAAAAAATCTGATTGCCGCCGGTGCCGTTGGCGACCTTCTGTTCAATTTCTTTGACAAGGACGGCAGGCTTGTGGACCACCCCATCAATGAGCGGGTGATGAGTGTGCCGGTGGCGCAGCTGCAAAACGCCCCTTTGCGGATTCTCACCTCTGGCGGCGCAGATAAAACCGCGGCCCTGATCGGCGGGCTAAGGCTGCTCCGGCCCCATATTTTCATCACGGATGAAGCCAGCGCGCAACGGCTGCTGGACGAAACCTGAAGCCTGCCTAGGGCATAATGTTGTTATATGGACATTTATTGTGAGCGTCCCCTCTCCCCATTTTAATGGGGAGAGGGACAGGGTGAGGGGCAAATCACTTTGAAAATGCCCCTCACCCCAGCCCTCTCCCCGCGCGCGGGGCGAGGGAGAGAATTTCATTAAAAAACAACAGATTCTAAGGCAGGACTTCGGCCATATCTGTATAAAGCTGCGCCAGACGCTCAGCCGGACTGGCGCTCTGCATTGCGCTCAAAAATTGCGCAGAGGCCGCCATGACCACTTCAACCGCACTATTGAAGCACTCCTCGGGGTTGCTGTCAGGGTTCATCGCATAGACAGTGCCCGCCAGACCTGTGCTGAATGCGGCAAAACGGTTCGGGTCACTCAATACGGGCAGATCAGCTCCGGCTTCGGTCTTGTCGATCAACCGGACGGGTTCGGCGCCGGCCACCCTCACGCTGAGCTGGGCAAAAAACTCAGCCGCAGACTGCTGCGGATCGGAGGTTAATGTGCGGGCCACAGTGTGATAATGATGTTCGGCAATATAGGCATTGTCCACACCCGCAGCTTTGAGCGCGGCCTTGGTCAGAGTGTAGCAGGCCCTTTGCAGCCGCGCCTCGAAAACCTCACGTGATGGACATGAGAGCAGCGACCTGAGATCATTCATCGCGGCAGCAACCGACGTATTGACCAGCCCGACATGCTCCAGATTACCGACAATTCCGCTTTCCAATGTCGTCATGACACGATCGGCAAAGCCTGTCAGCTGTGTGCGGGACAAGACCTCAGGCAAAATGGGCGAGCGCAAGGAATGGCGAACGGCAAACCTCGCCCCGCGCAGCGTATCCTTGAGCAAAAGTTTGAATTCATAGGGCAGCATCATGTGTCCAAGCCTGTGTCCAGAGTTTTCACTTTAGCATACTGGCGCTGTCAAAACCAATTCCTGCAACAGCCCTGTGCTGTCAAGCCATATGATTTTGCTAGGTCAGACTAAAGATAGAATGTACAAATGAATTTAAAAAATTGTTTTTGTACACACCTCCACGCCTGTCGACGATCGTGCAGGATTGGTGTAAACTTTAGTTTGGAAGGTGTGGAACCAATGGCACAGCTCGATTTGATCCATCCGGTGAATGTCGAAAATGTTCCCGATCTCGTGCATCGGGTGCGGCATCTGCGGTTTTTTACCCGGCATATTTCTCATGCTATCCGCTCGATTGCCGAACATGAAGCCCTGAGTGCCCGTTTCGACACCACAAAAGCCGCATATGTCTTTCTGGATTGGGTGCAGCATATCAATCAGCAGAAGGCCAGTGCCGCCATCAATCGCCGCGATTATATTGTGTTCAGCGCCGGAACATTGCTGACCCAGCTGCTGGCCAGAAAGGCCATTGACATCCGGCCCCAGCTTGGCGCTGTGTCTGCCGCCAAAACCGCCCATGATGACATTATCGCCTTCTGGCCGGAGGGGTTTGTTGGGGTGTCCTATTGCCTCACGGTTCTGGAGACAATTTTCAATCAGGAGGGCATGGAGCCGTTCACGCTGCAGCCCTGCGCTTATGACCTGCACACATGGTGGTCATTCAAGGAAAATTTTCAGGACAATCCATGGGTCGCGGTGGCGGTTCTGGATCAGTTCATCGGGCAAACACCAAACTGGATCACGCCTTCTGTGGCGGCGTCCCGCCCGGCAATGCGCCTGCCCGCCCGCGCCGGCAACAGAACCATTCAGGCCGCATAAAAGCCTCGGCGCGCTGGAGTCTGTTGCCTTTGAACAGAAACGACTCCCTCGCCCCATTAAAATGGGGAGAGGGTGGGGTGAGGGGCATTTTTATGAGTCCAAGCCCCTCATCCTGTCCTTCTCCCCGTTGAAACGGGGAGAAGGAACGCTCACAGTGTGTTTCCACCTCAAAACAGCAGGCTCTAGCTTCCTGAACCGGCAAACAGGTCCGACAGGCATTTCTTGACCCGCAAGATCTGCGCGGCGCTCATGCTGAATTCGGTCAGGCCCATTTTGACAAATTCCGGCACAAGATCCACACGCCCGGCCGCCTCGCCGCACATGCCCACTATAATGCCGGCATCACAGCCCGCCTTGGCCACCAGCGCAATAGCCCGCATCACCGCAGGATTGGCCGCCTCGTTCAGATGGGCAATGGCCGGATTCAGCCGGTCGGCGGCCATGACATATTGTGTCAGATCATTGGTGCCGATGGAGAAAAACGCCACCTCCTGAGCCAGTTCCGGCGCAATGAACACCGCTGCCGGGGTTTCAATCATCACACCCAGCGCAAAATGGGCGCAGGGCTGCTGCGCGGCCCTCAGCTCGGCCACACAATCATCAATGAGGGCACGGGTGCGCCGCACTTCGCTGATATCCGACACCATCGGCAGCATCACCTTGATATTGCCGGCAACGGCGGCGCGCAACAATGCCCGCAACTGAATTTTGAAAATATCAGGCCGGTCGAGGCACATGCGCACCCCGCGCCAGCCCAGAAACGGATTTTCCTCCTCCGGAAACTCAATGCCCGCCACAGGCTTGTCGCCGCCCACATCCAGCGTGCGGATAATCACCGGATTGGGCGCAAAAGCCCGTGCCAGCGCTGAGTAGGTTTCAAACTGCACATCCTCATTGGGTAAAACCTTGTGCCGCATGAACAAAAGCTCGGTGCGGAACAGGCCGACACCCATGGCTCCGGCATCCTGCGCGGCCTCAATTTCCTCCAGAGAGCCAATATTGGCGGCAATTTCAATCACCTGACCATCCGCACGTTGCGGTGCATAGGTTTTGAACCGTTGCAGGTCGAGCCGTGTCTGCGCCGCGCGCTGGATCTGGTCAAAATAATAGCGGCGCGCGGCTTCGGAAGGCTGGGCAAACACCATGCCCTTGACGCCATCCAAGGCCAGATCCGTGGCCTGGCGCAGGGTTTCGACAGCCTCGCCAACCCCCAGAACAGCCGGAATCCCATGCGCCCGCGCAATAATGGCAATATGCGAGGTGGCCGCGCCGCGTGCGCAGATGATGCCGCCTATGCGTTTGAGCGGCGCGCGCGCCAGATCAAAAGCGCCAATATCCTGCGCCACAACAACCGCGCCCGCCGGAACGTGCTGCAAACCGGCATCCTGTTTGCCCAAAAGGGCAAGGCAGATCTGGCGGCCCACCGCCAGCACATCATCGGCACGGGCATTGAAATAGGAATCATCCATGCGGGAAAATGTGTCTGCGGTGGTCTCTGCCGTCAGGTGCGCAGCAGAGACAGCATCGCGCCCCTGCCGGATCAATGCGGCCATATCCTCACGCAGGACCTCGTCGCCGGCAATTTCACTTAAAGCCGCGATAATGCCGCGGTCCGCGACAGACATATGTTCATCCGCCAGAGACTGCTGCATCCGGTGCTGAACCGCCTCTATGGCCGCATTCAGACGCAAAATTTCAGCCGGAATCTCCTGTGCCGTTAAAATCCGGTTACCGGGGACAATCTGATCCGGAAAATAGGCAAAAACACTGCCGATCACACAGCCTTCGCTTGCGGCTATGCCCTGCACCGGCGTGTCCGCAAAAGGCAAGGGCGCGGCGGTTTGCGAAACCGAAGGCACAGGCGCGGGAGTGAACGCGACGGGTTCATGCGGCGGCGCGCCCTGCGCTGTCTCGTCATCAAGTCCGGCCTCCGGATTTTCCAGAAAGGCAATCAGGGCGGCCAGTGCCTGAGCTTCGTCCTCACCGGTGGCGCGCAGAACAACAGCATCATGTTCCTTGACGCCCAGAAGCATCAGTTTGACTGAGCTTTTGGCGCTGACCGATTTGTCGGCGCGGATGAGTTCAACATCAGAACCAAAGGTTTTGGCCAATTTCACAAAGCGCGTCGCCGGACGGGCATGAAGGCCCTCGCGCACGCGAACAATCGTCGAGCGTTCCATTGTCATTCACATTTCTCTAAACGCCGGGCTGCAAACCGCTGGCTGCACAAATCTAGAGTCTGTTGCCTTTAGATGGAAACATCTCCCTCTCCCCGCGAGCGGGGAGAGGGTGGGGTGAGGGGCATTTTTATGATTTATGCCCCTCATCCTGTCCTTCTCCCCGTTGATCCTTCGAGACGGCCTGCGGCCTCCTCAGGATGACGGGGAGAAGGAACGCT